>Ga0160423_10000803_pt1 | contig 26267 bp, 22 predicted proteins | sample CRUFie14St8metaG_FD_108191 | JGI IMG/M metagenome (GOLD analysis project Ga0160423, IMG submission 108191) | Marine microbial communities from the Costa Rica Dome - CRUD Field 142mm St8 metaG | ecosystem: Environmental > Aquatic > Marine > Oceanic > Photic zone | place: Costa Rica: the Eastern...
GCATGAAATATTTGAACCGTTTGGATATGGAATGAGACAGTTAAATGATAAGGGCATACCTTGTTTCAAATATATAGTTTCAGCAAAATCCGAACCGGAAATGGTGTATAAAGGAATTACTACCATGATAAAAGACTATTGAGGAATAAAAGATGTATCAAAACCAAGTATTAGCGCAGAACCAAAATATACAATTAGGACTATCACCAATAAAACAGGCTAGAATGTCCGGCCCTGTTATTGAGTATCAGTTTATTAGTATTAAACCAAAGAAACAATTGAAAGAATTAAGAATGGTATTAAAATCCGAGCCTAAAAAAATATTGTTTTTAAAATATGGAAAAAAATTTAATCTTAAAGATAGGTGCGTAGTTTGTGGAATGCACCATATATGGGAAGCAGGGGATTATCTTAGACCTCCTATACCATTAGATAATGTCACTAAGGGCAGACCATTAAAAGGAACTTATTGCCCTAGACATGCCTCAATGTATATGCAATTAGAAATGCTACAACAACAGATATTAGCAGATAAACATGGTTTAGATTTTACCGCATTTAAACCGAGAATGCCTAAGATTCTAAAAAGTGGCCCAATTAAAACACTAACAAAAGAAGATATTGCTTCCCTAACTTCGGCAGGTTATTTAATAAAGCCTCCCACATTAGGCGATAATAGGTCAGCCACTAATGAAGCAATAGAAATCGTTGGAGAAATAAATATATTAACAGATAGGTTAAACTTTTTAATGATAAAAGAAGATGTAAGAGTAGAAAAGGTAAAAGAAGAAGTGGCTAAAAAGGAAGAAAAGGAGGAATAAATATGGGAATATTAGGCACAAGCAATAGCACCGTGTTAGGAGCAGTCCAACAAGGACAACAAAATAGTTTTAAATCAATGAATAACTTATTATCTTTACAAGATAATCATGTAGAAGAGTTCTTTCAATATCATGGTGAAATGTTTTTAACTTCTTTAGAAAAAATGATGGAAGATGTAGTAGAAAGAGTTGTTTCCGATATGCTTTCTAAATTACAATTTACTACAAGCGGAGGAAACATGATAGTATCAAAAGATACCCTTTCTGAATTTAAAAACATAACACAGGCTAACATTGATTTAGATATTAAAAATTTATTAGATTCAGCAATTAACACAGAAGTTGTTAATCAAAGAAAGATGGCTAAAGCACAATATCTTGAATCTCAAGGATTTAATAGTGGTGGTGGACAAATGCCTATGCAACCATCGGCAGGAATGGCTATAGCAGGATTAACAGGAACTACGGGACAATACCAACAAATTCAAGGGGCAACAAATAATGGTAGTGGTTATCCTGTTCCTCCTAGTGGAACAGACGGATATGGTAGGCCATATTGGATAGATGCTCAAGGACAAATGAGTTATGAGCCACCTTCTAGCGGTTTAGGTTTAGGCGGAGCAATACAGAAAACTGCGGCTTGGGCTAAGTGGTTAATGTGAAGGTGATTCAAATTGGTAGAGAGGCTTGACATATTATGGAATAATGCTAATAAGAATCTGTTAAGCGAAACTACTAAAAATGAATTTAAAGACAAGATTAGAAAGTTTTTGAAAGGTGAATCCTCTCAATCCGATTTCATAAGTGAACTTAAGTTATCTAAAGAGATATTGGAAGATGATATTGAAGATGGAAAACAACCCGATGAAAGTTTTAATTTATTTAAAAAAACAATGAAGCAATTAATTGATGAAGTTCTTGATGATTCAGCAGAACCTTATCTAAAGATAGAAGTCAGTGCTTGGAAAAATCTAACAAATAAGAAGAAAAGAAAGTTCAATAAAAGAGAAATACAAGATGGAATCAATGAAAAAAACCTAGAGTTTGTTAGAGGAATTACTCTTAGTAATATAGCAAAAGATGATGATGTTATAGAGAGATTAACCGGAACTTTACAGTTGGAAGATTTAGCGGGAATAGAAGAAGAATTTTTTCAATCTAATGAAGCAAATCAATTTATTGGCCCTAATTTTGGATATGATTATTATATGGAAATGAATGCTAAAATTAGAAAACCGATGAGAGAAGACGACCCATATTTTCTAACTTACGCAGTAGGAAATAATAAAATTCTAAAAGAAAGCCATGTTGATATTTATTGGCCTGTTCTTGACATAAATGAACAGATAGAATTACGGGCTAAATATGTAGCAGATAGACTAGGAATACCTGCTTTGCCTACGACTAAGAAAACCAAAATGTTAGTAGGTCAAGAAAATATTTCTAAATTTAGAATACGATTAGATAAAAAAATTGTAGATGAAATGTCAAAGAAACTAGAACCTCTTGAGGAAAAACACGGCAATACTTTTCAAATAGTTTCTCCTCGTTCTGCGGGATTAAAAGGCATGTCTGTTGAGGAACAAAAAAAAGTTAGTCGTTTAGTAGGGGGAGGGGCAAAACAATTTGATAGAAAAGACCACATAAACTCCGAAGTTCACAAATCAGCAGAAGAAGCAGTTAGAGAAGTGCTGAAAACTGTTGTTGGTAAAGGCTATGATGAACCACTTAAACAATTAGATGCAATTTATCAATATGTAATTAGTCTTAAATTATTTGATACTGAAAGAGCAGATAAAGATTTAGCACAAAGAGTAGCAGATACATACCCTACTCTTGATGGATTAACTATTGTTAATGTAGAAGAATTAAGCGAGGCAGACAAAAAGAAACTAAAGAAACCTAAATATCCTAATAGAGAATACAAAGCCGATTTTTATTCTATACCTAATTGGTATGTTCTAAAAGAAAATACTAATAAAATTGAAGGAGTCAAAAAAACTAACGGATATTTAAACGCAGATAATCCTAATGCTGAAATATATTATGTTGAAGATAAAAAAACATACGAAGATAATAAAGAATTATTTGATGAGGCTTGGGAAAGAATGAAACAAGAAGCAACCAAAAAATACTCTAATCAAGATTTTACTATAGATACTATCCCCGATGTTTATAGAAGAGTATTTATTCAAAAAGAAAACAGAAAACTAACTCCACAAGAAGCAAAGGGTCTTGTAAACTATAATCTATTAACTGAAAAATACGACGAAACTGTGGGAAGCAAATATACTTTCATTAGTAAAGAATTTAGAGAAAAACAAGATTTAGCAGAAGGAAAATACGGAATTGGTGTTTCCGATAAAGAACGAATATTAACCTACATTAGAATTTTAGGTAATAGTGATGAAGTAAGCGAAAGAGCCAAAGAAAGATTAGGATTATTAGATGAGTTATTAAATGACCCTGCGGCTTTTACAACAATAGAAGAAACAAATTTAATATTCCCTGTTGATTATAAAATAGATGAAAGCATACCAAAAGAAAGGAGAGTATTGCCAATAGAAAAAGCAGATAAACCTAGAATAAAAATAAACGAATGGCTCAATCTTCTAAGAGGAGATATGATATTATCTTTTGAAGAAAAGAAATTAAATTTAGAAGAAAGTTCTCAATACTATTTAGTTAAAGATATTATTCAAGGAGAAGTTATAGGAACTAAAACCACAAGAACAAAAGAACAAGTGGAAGGCGACAAAGGCAGAATGGAACAAGAAACTGTTAGTGCTTTGGCTAATGAGTTTAAAAAAGGACTCAAGGGAGTAGCGAAAATACAATTACATACTTTAGCAGAAATAGAATATAATCCAACTAAGACTAGAGGAGTAAATAAGGCTATGAAAAACCACATCAACACAATTCTAAATAAAGTCCAAGATATACTTGATGAAGTGGGGGAGTAATAATGGGAACTACAGGCTATCCAAGCGACTATTCTTTTGATGAAAAAGTAGCAGGGGTTGCTACATATACAGTTGCTTTGGGTTTCTTTACCGGAGCATATGATAAAGGAGTTGGGTTTTATACCGACTTTGCTTCTGTTGCAGACTTATTACAAATCTCACATTTTAGTGATACTTCTTATCCAACAAGAGCGCAAGTTGGAAAGATAATTAAAAGAATAGAAGGAACAGTTGATGAAACAGTTAAGAGGTCATTTAGACCAATTATTACTAAAGATGAGTTCCATGACTTTCAATTTAAGACATTACCTATGAACAGTTATTATGGGGGTTATGTAGGATTTATTCAACTTCCTGTATTAAAAGTGCAAAAGGTTGTTTCTTTACAAGTTTGGCAGGGAAGTCACTACAAAGAAATCGCTTCGGCTCAAGCACAGATTGAATTATTGAACGACCATGCGGATATTGATAGTATTGTTTTATCTACTCCTAATTCCTTGTATAGTTGGACTTTAGAATCTTCTTTAAATATAGTTAAAACAACTTCTCCTAGATTATTAGATTCAGAATTTAATAACGCATTTGGAGTTAAAACTACCAATGAAGAAATAATTGCTTTGGTAAATGAACAAAAGCCTAGTAAAACTCAACCATTTACTAAGGCTAGGAATAACAAATCCCTGCTTGATTCTACAGGTAATTTATCCATATCCGATTTTTTCTATGCGGCTAAAGATAAAGATAATGGAAAGAGGCTTCTCATTTCTTCTTTATTATCCGGTGATGATGGGGCTAATTGCGTTATTAAAATTAATACTAAACAAACAGTTAATCATACTACTAGCACTACAATAACAGTCCCTAAAGGAGATAATTTAGCCGTAGGAATGTCTGTTAGTGATGGAGGAAATAATATTCCGGCAAATACTACTATTTCTTCAATAGATGGAAATAATATTGTTTTATCACAAAATCCTACAGGTTCGGCTAATAATATAGCATTGACTTTTACTGCTACAGACTCCGGCATTCCTAATGTTTGTAATATTACTCCGTTTACAGACAAAGAAGATTTACAAAGATTAGGTTCTTATTGGACAATAGCAGACGAAGGAAGAATATTTTTCCTAAAAGAATATCCTTTTCACACAAAAAATTCTGTAATTGTTACTTACTTAGCAGGAGATAGTAGAGTTCCTGCTCAAATACATGAGGCCACAACTAAATTAGTAGCGGCTGAAATATTACGGCATGACGACCAAAGCATTTTAATTAGCGAAACAGGAGCAAATATTTCTACGAAAGAAAAATATGATATTCTTAGAAAAGAGGCTATGGAAACGCTAAATGGAAAGAAAGACCTTGTTTACTTTTTGGAATGAGAATTATGGCAGTTAATATTAATCTTAAGAAACTAGAAGAGTTCATTAAGATACAAAAAGAAAGACAAAAATTAACCCAAGAATTATCAGAAAAAACAGGAATTGATATTAGTTTTACAGATGAAGAAGTTGTTAAATTTGCTCAAGAAGAATATTTGAAACACATTAATGCAAGTATTAGCAAGGCAGTCGAGGAGGAAATTAGTGCATGGACGAAATCGCTATACTCATAGAATTATTATCCGGTGGAAGTCGTTGGAATAATGCTAGAGATGCTTTGGGTCTTGATGCTACTTTGGTATTACCGACTATTATTGATATTAGAACTTTAGAACCACAGAAAGGAGTTAGATATGATATGTCTAATAGTGGTGGAGGAGCAACAATATTAATCTTTGAAGATTCTCAAGCAATAGATTACCCAACAATTCATTATGATATTAGAAATGAAACTTATTCTTTTACTTTGCATCTTAGAGTTATACATGATGAAAGAGCAAACAATGATATTAATTATGGAAAAAATAAACTAAGAAATTTGTATTTAATTTTAAGAAAAGTTATTGAGGATAATAGAAGAGGATTCACTTCAAGCGACGGTTCTCGCTTTAGTCAGTTTTTCTTAGGTTCTCGTAGCGAAAGTAATGATAGGTCAAAAAGGTTATATGGGTATAAAGTATCGCTTGAAGCAAAGAGATTAGCACAAAGCATACCCTAGTTAATTTTGTAAGTAAGTAAGAAGGGAAAAGCATGGTAGTAAATGAGATATTTTTAGGAAGCGGAGCAAGCATAACGAAAGTGCCGGAATTAGATATTCTAATTAAAACGGCAAACACAGGAAATGATGTATCATCAATCACAATACATAATGATTTTACAGATAATTTTAGTTTAGTAAATAATCTATATGTTGGTTGCACACTTAAAAAATATAATACTTCTAGTAAAGCCCATGAATCTACTCATAGAATTACAAAGAATACAGATACTACAATTGATTTTTTCCCATCAGCAAATATGGGTAATGCCCACGATTTTTACTTTGTTATAGAAAATTATGGTGCGCCTTGTCCTGCTCCAAAAAGCGGTAGCGGAACTGCTCACACAAAAGCCACTACAACTATTCTCTTTAATTCGGACACATTGACAGATTATAATAATTTAGCAGTTGTTCTTTCTGTAGTTCCTACTTCTGCTGGAACTACCGCAGTTCCTAAAGTTGTTTCCTTTGATACAACAGGTAGCCAAAGTTATTCGGGAAATGCACATCTAAATGTGGCGGCTAATTTAGAAGAAGCCGTAATCACGGCAGAAAATACAAGAGAAGAATATGCTACTGTTTTTACTGCGGAAGTAAATTCATTAGCGAATGTTTCAGCAGTTAGAAACGGAGCAAGTGTTGTTATCACAAACGAATTTGGCGGAACAACATTAGCAACTACAAAAACACTATTGGATGGAAACGCTCATTCTACAAATGAAATCACTATAAATAACACAATAGGAAGTTCAACTGCGGGTGCGCCTGTAGGAAAAAGTCTAATGTCGGATAATTGGTTGGGTATCGCTGAAAGTATTACTTTCCCGACTACGGAAATAGAAATGAAACAAACTAATCTTTCATTAGGAGGTTCAAGAAATTGGACATACCAATACAAAGGAATAGAAACTGCCGGAACTGCTGATTTAAATTTGATTGCTAATCACGGAACATGGTTATATTATTTCTTCGGAAAGTGTAGTGGAATAAGTATTGCAGATAATGTTCCTAGTGGGACTGCCCCTACAAGTGAATATGTAGCAGAAAGTGAAGATGCTTTATATGTTAATTATGGAAACACTACAGATACAGGCCCTCTTTTCTTTAGGTCTATTAGAACAGTTATGACTCCTCCTGTAGATATAACTACTGAAACACTATCGGATTTAGACAAAGTAGTAGCACTTCCTGCTATGTCTAATGGCTCAATTCAAAACGCAATTACTTATACTTTTGAAGAACAAAATGCTGATGTATTACCATCGTTTGCACTAGAACAAGTTTTCAGTAAATTACCTTCTACAAATACATATAGAACAAATACTGCTAATGATGATGAAGATACAAACTTTGTAAAAATAGCAAGGGGTTGTAGAGTCAATACTCTATCAATGACTGCAAATGAAAATGAAGAAGTTAAATTCAATATATCCTGTAATACTCGTAATGTTCACACATTAGATAAGACAGAATCTTATGATGCTAGGAGAGGAGTAGTTGATGAAACTAGATTCTTTAATTTTACATCAGTTGATGAATTTAGAGAGCCTTTCTTCTTTTCCGATGGAACGCTTAAAGCATTCTCGCAAGACTTCTTTAAAATTATAAGTCTTAATTTAACAATGAACAATACTCTAACTGATAAGAGATTTTTGGGAATAGGAAATAAAAGTGTGCAAGACGCAATACCTGCTCAAAGAACCTATGAGATTCAAATTACAGGATATGTAACTGATGATAAACTATACAATGAATTGATTAACAACACAGAAAACACACAAAACAACATTGAATTAACATTTACTAAAGCAAATGGAGAAAACATTAAGTTGAAATTTAAAGATTATTTCTTAAGTGCTAATGAATTTCCTATGTCTGATGATAAAGGGCCAATTGAAGTGACAGGAACAATTATGCCTAGAAATTTAGTTGAATGCACAGTTAAAACTCATTGGCAGTTATTGGGGTGATTAATTTGCCGTCTAAATATGAAAAGAATCAAATGATAGTTGCGGAAGCACTTGAAAAAGAAAAGAAGAAACAAGAACGAAAGGCAAGGAGGAGTAAAAAAACTTCTAAGTCCGAGTAGTTTCATTAAACTCCACCAACACCGTTTGTTTGTTTGTTGGTTTTGAAGGTGGATAACATGAACGATAAGAAAATAGTAAGTAATAAAAGTGCGCTATTTGCGCCAAGTGAGCCTACGCTACATTATATTAAAGTAGCAGAAGATAAAGACGAATACCTCAAAGTGTGGGTAAAAGAACCTACATGGCTTGAGGTTGATAAAGCGATTAATAGCCTAGTAAAAATAGATGCTAAGTCGCAAAACATGGATATAGATTTAAATGCTATGTTCAAATATATGGTTGAAAACTTTTTAGTTAAAACAGAACCAACTTTAACAACAATTGATATTCTAAAACTAACTCCTTATATCGGTAATCAAATAAAAGAGGTATTACCTAATCCTTTAGACGATGGAGAAGATGATGCAGAAAAAAACGAATAATTCGGAGGGCTTTGAAAGCAGGAGAATGCCCTCCGAATTTAGCACCAAAAATAATTGTTTATACTTTAGCAACGGCTTTTTCTATAAGTCCGTTAGAAGTTTACAGAATGCCCTATTCATTAGTTAAGGAAATGTTATTTATACATCAAACGGTTAAGGAACTTGAAGCAGAAGAATTGGACAAGGCTCAAAAAAATGCTACAAAAGGAATGAGGTAATATGGCGGGATTTAGAAAAACTGTAAGTGTTCCCGAACTAGCAGGATTACCTAAAGTAATTGAAAAGATTGAAAAGGCACTCGGAAAATTAGGTAAAGCAACAGAAGACACTTCAAAAAAGACTGCTGAATTTAATGAAACACAAAAAAAGGCTTTTGAATTTAGCGAGAAAACCAAAAGATTCTATAACGAAGCAGGAAAAGAAGTTAATAGATTAGGAGAAGAAGTTAATCGTGCAAATAAAAGAACCACGATGCTAAATAATGCAATAAATACTTTAGGTAAACAAGGTAAAAACTTTGAGTTTTTGAGTGTAAAGACTTTCAAAGCCTACAAAGAACAAGGGGGAAACGCCCTTGAATATGTTGCAGAATTTTTGACTAACTCAAGAGAGGAATTAAGGTTCTTTGGTTTGGAAGTCGCTAAATTCAAGAGGTTTATTTTTGGATTTATTCCGGGCGGTTTTGCAGTAATTAACCGTTTTGGTTTAACTTTACAAGTTCTAGGTGGAACGATTAGGGCTTTGAAGACAGATGCAAATAGCACTTTAGAAGAAACAGGAAAAAAAGCAGGAATGACTGCTAAATCACTTAAAAAGGTATTTGGGGTTTTAGGAAAAAGAAGAAGCAAAGGTTTGACTGTAGAAAAATCTAATTTGTTGTTCCCTACTGATTATGACATACCGGATAAACAACAAAATCTAACAGACGATTTGTTTAAACCTATGATGAAAAAGTCAAAAGAGAGATTAATGGGCTTTATAGATAAAGCCGATACTATTTTCCAAAAATCTAAAGAAGTTGTAAAAGACCAATTCAAGGGCATGGCGGCTAATAGAAATTTAGTGCCTATATTAGACAAAGATGGATATAAAACAGGAAAGTTTAGAGAAGATAATGACGAACAAGACATGGTTAATTATAAAATTCAGGAAAAAGAACTAACAATTACTCCTTTAATGAAACTACAATTTGAAATAGCAACAAGATGGAAAAAACTCAAATTAGGAACTAGATTAAAAAATGGATTGAATACTCTAAAAATGATAGGAAAGAAAGTTGCATTATTCTTTTTGAGTTTCTTAGCAATAGCCACTTTAGCATTTGTAGTAATAAAAGCAATAGGGCCAACAATACAAGGAACTGCTAAAAAGGCATACGAAGTATTCAAAGTTGGATTAGGAGTAATCATGGGAGCATTGACAATAATTTGGGATAGTGCTAAATTAATATGGAACTCCGTATTTGGAGATGGAGATTTAGGAACATTTATTGCAGGACTAATAGGTTTGGCTTGGGGAATATTACAATTAGGTATAGGAATACTTATTGCTTTTGGTGGGCCACTATTGACTTTCTTACTAGAAACAGGAAAAAATATCCTAATTACTGTTAAAGATAAATTAACTCAGGTAATAAAAGGAAGTAAAAGTGCTTTAATATTTGCACTATTAGTTGGATTTGTTGCTTGGTGGTTTACTGCTCCTGTTTGGTTAATTGGAGGACTAGTAATCGTAGCATATAAACTAATTAAAGATGGAATACCTATGTTGATGAAGGCTCTCAAAGATGCTACATTTAAAACTGCATCAGTTAAAAGGTTTCTTGGTAGAAGAAAAGACGCAATTATGGAAGGTAATGTAAAGAAATTCTTTGGTCTTGCAGGAGGAGGAACTACTAGTGGAGGAATTAATTTAGTTGGAGAACTAGGGCCGGAATTAGTTAAATTACCTGCGGGTTCAAGAGTATATCCTACAGGCCAAAGCCAAAGAATGATGGGAACAACAAATAACATTAACATAACAATTAATGCTAGAGATACTTCTAAAGCAGAAATGGATAAGATTGCTAGGGTAATAGGAGACACTGTTATTGCCCGAATAAATAGAAGACAACCAATTAATAGAGTAGTAAGAACCATACGGGGAGCGTTGTGATAATATGGCTAGTGTAGGAGATGTATATATTAAACTAAAAGCATTTAGTGGTGGACTAAGCGATATTAATATTGACACTATTCCTTTGAAAGTAGTTAGTGCTAGTGTTAGCGTGAATAAGACCATACCGAATATGAATCTACCATTAGCAGGATTGGCTACGGGAGAATCAACAAATATTGCTTTAGACTTAGGAATGTCGGATAAAAGTGTTAGTCTAAGTGGATATATATTAGACGCTGAATTATCAAGAAGCCATACTACAGACGGAACAAATGCAAAGACATTAAAATTTACTGCTATGGAAATTGCACAACTAATTGCATCGGGAGTAGATTCTACAGGTTTAGCCAAGTATCAAGGGTTTGATGAACTTCTTTTATTTACTGAATCCTTTGTTGATGAAAATTATGAAGATAGGGGACAGGCGGCTGATTCAAATGTTAGCCAATTAGGAACATTATCCGCAGTTGTTCCTTTGACTTTTACTTCAAGAGGAACTAAAAACACTAAAGATAATACTAATGTGTTTAGACCATTTACTTATCCTACTGCTAATTCAGTAAATGGATTGAGAGGATATATTTCTAGTTTCAATTATACTTTGGCGGCTGAAACCGTTGAAGTTGAGTTTAGTATGGAGTTCGCAATTTCTAAAGTTATTCCTTCATAGGTGATATTATGTATAGTATATTTGTAGGAAACCAAAAGTCATTGGTCTTTCCTGTGATGTGTAATGGTTTTATTACAATAGACTATAGCGATAATATAGCAGACACGAATAGCAATAGTAGTGTTGATGATGATGTTCCTTATGGAATATGGAAACATGAGGGTGATTTTACTTTTGAAGCAGTTATTACTCCTTATGAAATAAATGGCTACCAACAATCTAAATCTTCTGCCGATTTACCCACTATTCCTATATCTAAAAAATTCCTACCTGCGGTTGGAGCATATGATGGTAATGTTAATGATTTTCAAAGTCATAAATATTTAACAACAACACAAAGATTAACTCATGAAATGGCTCTATTTTTTAGCACCAATCTACAAATATATTTGGTAAACGATACTGCACATTCTCAAAATAATCCTGCTAGATATAAAATAAAAGTAGTGATTAAATTAGGAACAAATACTGAAACATTTACTACTCCTGTTGTGATAGAACCTAACAGTTCTAAGTTTTTTAAATACACATCGGCAGAAGACTTAACAGGATTAAATGCAGATGGAAGAATAGAATATAGAAAGGTAGGGCAAACAACTGCTCTTAGCGGCAATAATATTAATTTATCATCTACAAATTTAGATATTACAGAAGTTAGAAGCGGGGGAGGACAAAGGATTTTTCTTAAAAACCAAGATAAATATATTGACATAGGAGAGCATTCTGCTTTATCATTCAGTAGTGGAAATTGGAGATTACAGTTTTCACCTTCTACAATTAACGCTTTAAGCGCAGACATTATTTCATTAATTAATTCCGGTTGCGAAGTATTTGTTAAAAATAAATTAGAACCTAACTATGTAAATGATGTATTTCATATCGGTTGTTCATTTGGCGGAGGAGTATTAGATGTATTTCTAAATGGAGGAAAAGTATTCACAGGAACAACTACTTCTAGTGATGAATTTAAATTTGCTAGAGAAGATTTGTTTATTGGGGCTAACGGTCAAGGAACTACAGGAGTAGGTTCAGCAAGCACTAATAAACAGTTTATGGGAGAACTACATGAAATGTCTTTTATTGATTACAAAAGAAATTCTTTTCCTTCAATAAATAGTTTAATGCCTAATTTTGATAATACTTTATTTTATTTTAGATTTGAAGAGGTTGATGCTTAATGGCTGGTTTTAATTTATTTTCAGTTGGAGTTAGCGACACTTCTTCAACCGATGTTAATTTTAATGTTCCTACAAACCCTAGAGCATTTAATACAGGAACACAACTAGGCTCTAATTTATTTTTATTTAGTATGGTATGTGAAGATAATGCCACTTCAATAACTTGGAGTAATGGATTAGGTTCGGGGGCATTAGACCAAGAACATTCTAATATTTCTACAACAAAAGGATTTAGAATAAGATGTAGGGACAATGCTTCTTCAACAGGAATTGTTTTTAATCCTAATGATTTTGCTACTTATGATTATTTTGTTTTGGTTCATTCGGATAATGCTAATCTACATCACTTTGCTAAAATAACTGAAATAAAGACAGAAGATGTTGCAGGAGATGCTTTTGAGTTTACTCCCTCGTTAGGAAAAGAAATACCTAAAGATAGTAAATTTAAATTATTTAGAGGGCCATTAAAAACACAAACAGGAGTTTTAGCGGTTAGTGCAGGAATTAGTAGTAGTTTACAAAATGATTTAGTTATAGCAAGACCGCTATATTACTTCTACAATGAAAGACTAAACAAAAAGAACGAATTAGACCACAATGAACATTATCATTTTTCAATAGTCAGTAATAGTTTTGGAACTTCTTCACAATTGATGCCTAATCCGTCTAGTGTGCATGGAACTTCATTTGTGACTGTTCCGGCTAATGGAGTTAAAGGATTTACCGCCACTACTTCTTTTACGGATATAATTGATTATAGCAAATTTAAATTAAAAGTAAAAATGATAGATAAGTTAAGGGATTTAGATTCTGTTAGAACAGGAACTTTGACTAGTAATGAAGGTTTAACAGAAACTTATGATGATGTGCTATATAATAAATCTTTTATTAATGCTAAAAGAGATAGCGATAATGATATTTCAATGTTTAAACTATATACAGGCCCAAAAAGATATTTACATTATGATACTTCCCCTGTTAAAGTAAATGTTTTGACTTCTGTTTATTCTCATAATACCCAAGACTCAATAGAACAAGGGGGTTTTTCCGAGACTTCTTTGGTTGATGGTGCTAGAATTATGAATAAAAAAATTCAAGAGAACTTAGATTACAATGTAAAACAACTTGTTCATCGTGGTGATTTAAGCGAATTTTTACCACTAAAAGCAATTTATAGCACTACTTCTTCAACGAATACTTTTACTTTCAATACTGAATATGATTTAACAACAATGCTAAATACAGGAGATGAAGTTAAATTAGGAAATAAAATATTAATTGTAGATACTATTGCTTCTTTTACAAATACTTCTACGCCACAACAAATAACTTTTAGAGCAGAAATAAGAGGACTTTCCGACTTATCATTTGCTACAGGAACTCATACTCCCGCCATAGGAGAAGTTTTACATCGTAGAGCATTTAATCCTACAAATATGACTTTACTAACTAATATGGATTTAATAGACCAAAGATTCACAAAACTACAAGTTAGTTTTACATCTAATAATTTAACTGATTTATTTGCCGATATAACCGCTTGTGATTTAGATAAATCTTTACTTACTTTATCTTTTAATGGAGATTCTTATTATGGTAATTCACTAAATTATGTTAGTGGAGAATATAGAATCCATGTAGATAGATTTGAAGGAGAAGTTGAAGAAATATCTACTAAGAAAGAAAACGGCCAAACTATTTTAGAATTAAAAGGAAGAAGCAAATTAAACAAGTTATTATCTCCCATAATAAATAATGATTCTTTATTTAGTGAAGATATTATTTATTCTTCTTCTAGCCCATATAATAGACTTAAACAAATGGTTAATGTTAATACGGCTTTGACAAAAGGAATTAGTGATGAGATAATAACGGAGTTTACTGCGCCACAGTTTTCAAGCGCAACAGGAATGCACCCCGATGATATAATAGGTAAACATGCCTTTACTGCTCACAGTTATATTGGTAAAATAGTTAGTAATTCTACAACTGTAGCACCTAACGGAACTGATTTATACAGGTGGCAATTAGAGGGTGTCTCATTGGTAAATCTAAAAATAGGTCAACCATTTTATGTTGAAATAGAAAAAAATTATATTTTCAGTAAGGCATTGGGTTCTTCTCACTTGACCGAAAATAAATCAACTTCTTTAAGTGGAACTGCGGGTAAAGGAGTTATTTTCACTTCGGGAAAAACATTGACCGGAACACATTTACCATCAACAAGCGGAAATACAAATGTAAATGCTTTAGGATATGATATAAATTCGCCCGATTCTATAGCAAAAGATGAAAGTTTTCAATGTAAAATAGGAGATGAAAATGTTTTAGACGCTAATGGTAATCCTACCGCTAATGAATATGACACTTTTGATACGGTAAATACGCTAATGGATTTTGAAGTGGTCAATGTTTCTAAGTCGGAATTTTCAACAGAAATAGAATTAGCCCCCTATGTTCCTATCACTTTGGGAAGAATAAGTAGCAGATATACAGACTTAACAGATATTACATTTACAAAGGTGGGAGAAGTTGTGGGGCTACCTTTTGCCTTTGCTGATTTTAAACGAGCAGGATTCATTAGTGATATGGCGGCAACAGGGAATCTAAAGAAAAATGACCCTCTATATTTGGGAGATAATAAAGTGTTTTTAGGTTTGGTTTTGGCCGTTAGATATGAATATAATCATACTAATGGAGAGGCTATTAGAATAGCGGTTGAATTGGACTCGGCTAATTCTAATATTGTTATTGGTGATGATATTTATTTAGGGACTAAAAAATCAACAGAAGTAGCAGTAATTAATGGGGCGCATCTTTGGGGAGGAAAAATAGTTTGTATGGCCGATACTAAGTTTTTATTTGCAGGTAACGGGCATCATACTGCAAGTGCAGGAGATTTGTTGAATAAATATATTCCTTATTTTAATTCGGGATTAACTTCTAATTCAAATACCAACGGACATATTAGTTTAGTAGATATGGCGCATAGAGAAGGACAACCTTATTTTAAGGTTAATGGAATTACTTTAGGTAATTTTGGAGAGATTCATAAAAATGTAGTGTCTTTAGGACTTAATAATTTAGAAAATAATTACATTGAAAGAAAGGCTAAACTAGAATACTTGTTAAATAGTTATAGATTTAAACCAAATATAGGTAGTGATAATGTCGTTGAGACAAATACTACAGATACTACTTACCCATTTCAAGTTCTCTTACATAGAGGATTCGAGGGGGTTTATGGTTCTCCTATAAGCCAACTTCAAAATTTACATAAAGAGGCACAAACTTTAGTTTATGGAACAGCGTCTTTTAGAGATGTAGTCACTCCTTTTGACAATTCGGGGACATTTCCCGCAACAGTCGATATGATAGGAGGAGGTTCTGCTATACTTCATATTTTCAATGGCCTGTTAGATATTGATAATTCAGCCGCTAGAACTTTTATTTTTATAACAAGTGATTTAGTTCCTTATAGTTCTATGAGGGACGATAGTTTATACGGGAAAGATTTAACCGATTATAATTTATTTTTATTAGAAAATAAAAAACAAGTTGATAAAGAACAACACGGAGGTAATTTGCTTTCTATAAAAGATAGCAACTATCAAACTGTTAGTATTACAAATAATGTTGATTTATCTACCTTGTCAAGATTTGGATTAATGAGATTAACTGAATGCGTTTTCAATTTTAATATGAGACCTATAAATCCCGAAAGAAAAATAATTAATCCTAGAAGCCCCACTACTGTAGATTCTGTTCAAGATTTAACATTACACACTAACATTACATTACATGCAGGTGTAGAATATACTAATAATATAAATTCTGCTAGAAAAATAACCTTTAGCAATACTCCTAGTCCCGCTTATGATGCAGGAGACAAAATATATTCAAGAAAAGGACATTACATAGCAACGATAGATAGCGGAGAAATACAAGATGGAAACTTCGTATCTTATGCTTTAACTCATGACCCGTATAGCACAGAAGGAGGAGCATACGCAACATCGGTTAGAATAGATAGAGTCCCTACAGGTTCTATTAGTAGGTCAGTAGGAACATTTCCTAGATATAATGATTCTATATTTGCTAGTGGTAAGGGCGCAGATAAAGAGGGAAATAAAGGAGATTTCTTTTCAACACATCTTAAGAGCGTGGTTCTTCCTGTAAAGAATAACGATAACGGAAACCAACATGGATATACAGACCAAGATAGCGGGACAGGTGGGCTTGGTGGATATGGACAAAATGCGGGAGAGGCAGTTTTTGAAACAGGAAATACTAGAATTATTTTACCGGAAGATATAGAAATACTAACTCCATTTATATTTGAGAAAGACGACCAAAACCCTTCCGACATTTACCAAAATTTAAAAACAAGTTTTTTAACAATAGGGCGTTATTATCCTACTCGTTTAATGGCTAGAATAAAAACATATGATGGAAGCAGTAATAGTTTTACTTATTCTCCATTTAAAGGAGCAATAGGGGTTGTATTAGATACATGGAATGTTGAAGATGGGCAAAGATTTATTCTTGAAAAAGGAAATAATACTCCTGTTTTACTAGACCAAGAACAGGTCATAATCACTACTCCTGTTCCTAATTCTTTATTGCAGACTCCGGCATTGACTAACAGAACTCATTATCACTTAGCACTAAAAGCAAATTCTCATTTTAAAGAAAGAAAAACTATTCATTCTACTACGGCTGATGCTATTTATGATTTAGATAAGCCCCCTCATGTGGCGGCAGGAGCAGATATAGGACTTAAGTTCAGGCTTTGGACAGGAAATTATACAATAGTTGGTAACACAATAACCATACCTACTCAAAGCGGAGACAATCAATGGTTAGAATTTATTGATTTAACAGGTTGTTATTTGGTTGAAGAAACCGGAACTGAAATGTTTACTCCGAGTGCAACACAAGCAAATACTATGCAAGACAAAGATGTTAGTTTGGGTAACAGTTTCATAGCATATGTTTTGTCTCACGAAATAAAAAGTAGTAGTAGCAACACTTGTTTAATTAAGACAGATGTTGGGCTTAATGCAAACACCGCCTATAGAATCATGCAACCGAATGAAGTTTGTATGTATAACTTTATGGACACCAAAATAAAACCCTATGTAATGTCCGGTAGATATACAAAGATGCAGGGAGAAGATAGGGTATATGATGTAAACGAGGCATATCATATTGCTGATGGGGCGAATGATTTTACTAGAGAGGGCGTTCTTTCCATGTTTGTTTTTGTAGACCCCGATAAACAAACAAATGACCCATACTTAGTAATTAGGGATAAAGTTCATTCAACCGCACTTTTGCCTCCCGAACAAACAGTTGTTTATTTTAGTGATGGAGATAAAGGAATTAAAACTACTATAGAATATACAGAAGATACACAAAATCCTACTTTTATTATAGGTGAGATGGAGACATTGAAAGGTATTGTTTCGGTATCTCAACCATTTACTATTACTACCCCTAATCCTATAGATATAGACCCAACTAGAGCGTGTATTGGAACAACTGTTAGCATAGCAGAAGAAACAGAAGAATTAGTTAATGATTTATTAGAAAATGAAGATTTACCAATCAACATAACCCCGCAAAATTATCCTGTTTATATCGCTCCTAATTTTGTAGGAAATTCTTTGTTTCAGGTAATAAATTCAGTATTAGGAAGGAAGGACTTGTCTTTGTTATATGATAATGACGAATTTAAAATATTAAATAAACAAGATAATTCTTTTTATATAAATACTATTATTAATGATAATAGCATTTTAGAATACGAAAAACTAAAGTCAATGTTTGATTTTCATAATGAAGTTATAGTTTATGGTAATACTCACAAATCAACTAAAAAGGATTTAAGAAGCATTAAGAAAATAGGAAGAAAAACTCTTGAAGTAGAAGATAAAAATTTAATAACACTAGAAGAAGTTGATAAGAAAGCACAAGAACTGTTACAAATACATAGCCAACTCACTAACACAATAAAAGTTAAAATAAATATGACAGGATTTGAACAATTAAGAGCAGGAGATATTGTTCAATTAGAATCAACACAAGAAAATTTAGAGTTGAGACAATATATAGTTTTAGAGATGATTCATACTTTAGATGGATTTATTGAATTAGAATTAGGCAATTATTCTAAAAGATTAGAAGATATATTTTCCGATTTGTTATTAGAAAGTCAAAAAGTAAAGTCTTCTTTAAGAAAGAAAAATCACATAGAAAAATCAAATAATTTTAGTTTCTTAGATGGAATAAAAATAAAAGAAATATCTTTACTGATTAGAAGAAGAACTACAACAGGAACAACTTTAGGTTTCTCAACACCGCTAAATACAAGCACCAACCCACTAGGTTTTGGTGGTGGGTCAGTCACTTTCACAAATGTTTTAGAAGAGGATTTATTATGATAACACAAGAACTGCAAAGATTGGTAATGACGCACATAAAGGATTTGGTTGCTAACGCTGATTTAGGATTAGGCGGCAATTCAACTAATCCAATAAACAATACATTAGATGTTCCTTTAGGACTGAATATATCGGGAGGAAGCATAGTAAAAAGCGACTCCGACGAGAATGTTCTTGAGGTTAAAGTCAGCGTAAATAGTAGCACAATAAGCGGTAAAGTAATAAGGGAAATTGCTTTGTTTGATAATACTTCTCCTACAAAGAAGATGCTACAACGGTTGAATTTTGACGGAGTTGGGCCATTTGCGGCTAATGAAGTAATTGAATTTTTAATACACATAGAGGTTGAATAATATGGTAAGTAATCCGAATACATTTAGCGAAGCAGGAACAAGTAGTTTAGGACAAATAACAGATGGACAAGATTTTCCGCATACAGGATTATTGAAATCTTTATCGGCAGGAGTAGCAGGAAACTATGTTATTAGCGGATTTGACATAACTCCTACAGGTAATGGTAGCACTACAGGAACAGTAGGTAATGGAGTTATATTTCAAAATGGAGCAGAAAGAGTTATTGATTTTGGGGGTTCAAATAATACTTTTAATTTAGCAGGAGCAGGAACGGCAACTTCCGGCAATTGTTATAGTTTATTAGTAATACAGGCCGATGGGACATTAGCCCTTAGAACTCCTGCTTCTAATGCTAATGATAAAGTTGCAGATATAACCGCAGGTGATGCAGTAATTGCAGTTTTAACTAGAATTGGTAATGGTTCTACTGCTTTTCAAATACAATATTTAACTTACAATAAAACATCTAATTCCTTGAGTATTGGTAGAACTGATAATAGCGCATATAAAGAAAGTTTAACTATAAAATCTAATGCGGGAGATGTAGAAATAGAAGCAAAAGAAACTGACAAAGACATAATTTTCAAAGTTAAAGACGGCTCTAATGTTGTAGATAGAATGATTTTATATGGTGATAATGACCCATCGTTCCCAAACACAGAAGTTAAAATTGAAGGCTCATTGTTGGCTACAGAAGATATTCAAGTAAACAAAATCGCTCTTGGATATGGTAATTCTCCTGCTAGTGGTGTAGCGGAAATAGAGGCCTATTCTAATAGCGAACCTATGGTTTTCAAAACGGGTTCATCATTAGAGAGATTAAGGATAGAAGCAGGTGGTAATGTCGGTATAGGAACATCGACTCCTGCTTCAAAATTGCAGGTAGCGGGAACTATTACTTCTACAGGAATTAGCGCAGAAACAGGATTTATTGAAAATACTTTAGAAACTGCCGGAGTGCATAAACATAGCATTGAAAATGTTATGGATTCGGAAGGAAACACAAACGGAACAAATATTCACATGCACGGAAAAATAGATTCTGCTATATCTAATCCTATTACTGCATTAAGAGAGCATATTTTAGTTGGCTTTGATTCTTCGGCAACAGGAAATGCAGTAACTTCTCAAAGCCATTTAGGAAATGCTTATGGGAATTTTAATGCTAGACCCGTTACTGCTAGTAATGCACAAAGTCCAAATACAGGAAATTTTCAAGAAATGACAGTTGCTAATGCTAATGCTAATGCGGGTATTGGTTATGTATATAGCAGAAAAGAACCGTTTGGTGGCTACGCAGGATTTATCGCTTTACCAAACCCTTCTTCTCATGCAGGAACAAAATTAACTCTAACTAATACAACAAGTTTTGGATTATATGTAATTATTTCCGATGGAACAAATCCTATGCAATCAAGAATGAATGGTGGTAAATCACCTATGAACTCATTTGGGCCACAGGTGGGAGGGCAGGGAGTAGCACTATTCAATGGTTCTTTTGCTAATAGGTGTGTAGATATGTCAGCAGTTTTAATGCACGAAATAGGACAAACACCTTATTATTCCCCAACGAATACGGAAGGAGAAAGTTGGGATGCTTGCATAATTAAACCTAGAGAATCAGTTTCTTTTTTGGCTTATAATGAGCCTGACGATGCTTCAACGACTTTTCATGCTTTTAATGAACAAGGTCTAAATGGTGTTCAAGGAGGTCAGTGGTTTATTGTTGGCTCTAGTTCAAATGTAGGTTTTAGCGGAAGCCACAGTATTCCTTCGGGAGATTTAGAAATTCCTGTTCACTTAACAGGGGAGTCATTTTTCTCATCGGGGAATAAAACTATTTTCTTGCCTCCTTCTCCGCCTTTAGGAACTCAATATACTATTTTTAATTTGCAGGGAAATTGCACAGTTTCTTGTTCTAATACTAACACAAATTTTAAATTAAGTGAAGTAGCACAAGAATTTAGTATAGAAGATAAATTATTTGAAATAACAATTCCAATTCCTTTTCAGGGATTAGATACTTTAGCAATTCCTGCTAATAATGGTAAAACTTTTATGTATATTAGAAGAGATGCTCAAATAAGTAGTGGTGCTTGGCAGGTAGTCGGTTGATATGTCTTATTATTTCTTGTTAGGAGTTAAAGGCATCAAAGCCAAAAAGAAAAGATTAGCAGGTAGTGGCGGTGGGGGAGGAACAGGAATAGTTAATCCCGTAGAAGGTGCGGGTGCTTCTAAATCGGGTTTTAATATTCCTCACTCCCAAGCAAGACTTAGAATAAGAGAGATATTTACAAACGGTAGCAGTCAAATTGCTACTTTGCCTAACCCTAACGGGGGAACTACTGTATTTTTTGGAAGAGATATTGAGGATTATGTAGCAACAGGAATACAAGGGGCTTCTAATTTTCAAGGAGGGTCTTTTGCAGGTTTTGATGGAGAGATTACACTACCTGCGGGAAGTAACTATCCTAGTGGGACACTTAAATATAATTTAGCCTTTGGAGCATATATGCCTCATAATATTAGTTTTCCGCTAACAGTTACTCTATCAATTGTTGCAGATGCAAACCTAAATTTGTCTGTTCCTCCTGCTTCGGTAACTACCAATCATAATTTTGCAGGTTTTAATATAGATACAAAACACACAGGAACAGCAGGATTTGCTATTTTAAAAATAACACATTCAGGTGCGGGTTTCACAACAAATGCAGATTCCGATGTTATAGCAGGTAATCAAAATGCAGTAGCCACCGACACATTTTATTTGAAGATAAATTTTGTATGATTTAAAAATAGTGAAAAAATTATTCAAAATTTAAAAACCAAAAAAAAGCGGCAAGGGAGAATCAACTCCCTTACCACTTAGTTTTTTTAGACCACATTCCTAGACAATGCCTACATTCCCATATTTCTAATTGTTCATTAGAGCCTAGATAGAACCCTCTAATTCTTCTAGCCACAGTAAGTTTATTACAAAACTTACACACTTCTTTTAGTGCCATTACTTAACGCCCTTATTATCTTCTCGCATCAAACGCCTCATGTAATCTTCAACGCTTTGGTCGGTAATATTAGACCCACCAAAAGCGGCAAAGAACAGAAGCATAAGAACGATTAGAAAAGTAATAAGTCCGAACCAATCCCAACCTGTCATTACCAATCAACCTCCAATTCTTTATGTTCTCCTTTTTCTATTGAAAATCCTTTTACAAATCCTTTATCTTTACCATGTGTCCATAAATCATAAACCAATTGAGTATCTTTCATACAATATTCAACTACTTCATTGAACTGACCCATCTTCCAAAGTTTAGGAGCATCAGCACTTTCCATTAGTTTAGAATCATTCATTGTGCATTTAACTAAATTCTTTAATTGAAATCTTTCTTTATGTTCTTTTAAAAGAATTTTAGAAGTGTCAATATATTGTTTTTCTTTTAGGAATTTATTAATACAATAAATATCCATAGAATCTCTAAGAATCGGTAAATCAAAGGCGGCAATATTATGTCCTAGTAAAGACACTCCTTTAGAAAAAGCATCGTCTAAATCGTATTTTAGTTGTTTAAGAGGTTTGATTATATGTCCCGATTTAGCAAAGTTATCTACCTGTTCATCAACATAAACCGTTCCCGTATTCCCGTCCCAAGTAGCAACAGTAGATACTTGAAACATATGGGTATTGCCGAAACCACCTATCTCATGAGACATATTTTTTGTCTCAATATCTAACGCCAAAACTGACAAAGTATCACTACTCCTTGTTTGCGCTAGACCATAGTTTGCTAATCTTTTCTTCCTCTTTATCTACTTTAGGTTCTTCTTTCTTAGTGCTTCTTTTTAAGAAAGCCACGATTTGATTACCTGCTACAGTAAGCATAGAACATACTTCCCAACCATCTTTACCATAGTTGTCTAATGTTTCTATTATCGCTTTCGGCCCTTTTATTATTTCAAACACTAAAAATGTATTTTCCCATGTCATTATTCTTCACCTTCCTTCAATCTAATATACCAACTTCTTGATTCTTTTTGTAATTCAAACATATTATGGTCTTTGTTTACTTGCTCCCTAAATATTTTATATGCTTGAGGCTTTGATTTCTTAATCTCTTTTCTCCACTCTTGTATGAATACTGCTTGGTTCACGAAACCTTTTGAATCTTTCTGCATATTATCGTATGTATCTTTAGCACTTAATTTCAAAGAATGCTCGCTTGCGCCCTTGCCCCGCTTGCGGTGCTTTAGGCTTCGCTCTAACCACTCAACCAATGTGTTATAACATTGTCGCACAATTAATCCTGCTGAACGAACATTTCTTGAAGAAACTTTGAATCTCTCTTCTTTTGGTAAAGAAGGTGCTTCGGCTATGCTACAAAGAGTTGCTACTTTCATTAGAGTAATCATGATTCTTGAAACAAATGTTGAGGCTAGTTTCTTAACTTCTTTTCTAGTTCCAAATAATTCAGTCATTAGTTGCTTATATGCTTGAGTGATAGCATCGGAATAGTCTTCCGAGTATGTCATAACATGCAAAGGTGCTTTTTCATCTCCATGTTCTAAGGCAACTTCCATAAATCTAAGTTGTAATAATTTGTAAATTTTGTATAAGTCTTCTGCAAATTCCTCTACGGGAGTGTCTGTATCTTCAATTGTCCCTGCCTTTCCGTATTGTTTTATTCTCATATCGTTTTGTTTGTATGCAGGAACTTCTCTAATATAAAGAAGCATTCTTTGTAAAACCCCTTTATCCGCCATAACTTCATTTACATTTTTTGGTGGGTAGGTTGTAGCAAAGATAGACCTTTGACAAAAACATTTCATTAGTTTGCCTTCCATTGAATCTAATGATTTTTCAATTACCCAATTTTCTCCACCTGCTAATGAGTTCATAAATTTGTTTAGATACACAATTGCCTTTTCTTGATGAGTAGATTGATTAAATATCCCACTATACTCAAACTCGTCCCAATGTGCTAGACCATTTCCTTCCAATAATCCTGCTCTCCTTTTTAATTCAAAAGTCTCGTTATTATCTCCTTCGGTGTTAAGTTGTTTGTAGTATTTACCTACTAGGGCTGAATCTGTATAATCAACTACAGAAAATGTATCAAACTTACCTTTTATTGTAATTTCTTCCGATGTTTCATCGGGGTGATTAACTGTAGCGATATACGCAGGGTGCGTATTATTTTCATTTATTTTAGCCCATACGCTATCTGCAACTTTACCAACAAATAACCATAGAGTTGATTTTCCCGTTCCCGAAGTTTGAATCCAACAAAAGTGTAATCTTACATCTTCATGGTTTCTTCCGTTGGGTATATGAACAAAGTTCTTACAAATATTTCCTAGTATTGTTAAGAACCCTGCACCTGCGGGTATCGCATTAAAGTGAGAAACTTCTTCTGCTGATTTTATAAATTTTAAAATCACTTCCGGTAGTTGTTCCTTTACTGCCCTTTCTTGTTCTGTTACTATCATGTCATATTCTTGAAAATCATCAACATCTTCATATATTTCTTGGTAGCCTTGTATTATCCATTCTTCATTATCATTATCATTCATATTTTCACCTTCTCTTCCGAGTTTAATGTAGTAATTATTCTTTTTGAAAGGGTATCACCAAACCCTTCTAACTTGGAGATTTCACTTACTGAACATTCTCCTATTTCCATAATTGAACCATAAGTCTTAATCAGCAACTTTGCTTTCTTAATTGATACTCCTTTTATGCTTGTTAGTATATCTAATCTAAGGTCGTCGGTTGATAGTCTTTTGTGAACTTGTGGTCTAATTACATCTCTATTCATTGGTTTTACTTTACCTACTGCGACTATTATTGAGGCGGCTTCCTTTTCCGATTTAACCCAAATCGGCTTAATATCAGTATCTAAGATTACTCTTGCTATTGCTCCTAAAAACTGATTTGTAAAATACATTGTTCTTTGGTTTACAGGAACGGTGCTTTTTGAGTTTTCAATTGCTTTTAGTATTGCTTCATCTAAGTCCCCATGAATTATCAAAATATTATCTTTGTAGCATCTATCCATATTGTCTAACTGTGTCCACATTCTTTTACTAAGAACTGAACTCAAAAAATCTGCGGCTGATTTTGCTTCAAAACAAACATCACCATAAACATAGTCTCCAACCTCAATCCACTTTGTTTCATGTTTTATTCTTAGAGAATCCGCCTTCTTTTTCACCAAGTCGCAAAGCAAAGACTTCTCTCTTGAATCAATTGTCAGCATTTGAATACCTCCAACATTTACCAATACAGAAGCCTTCTGTAATTAACTTATCACAATGGGGGGTATTGTAATTACCAAAGACTGTAAACTTGGCATGGTTCTTTGTTGTTATTTTATCCCAATCAAGCCATATATCATCTCTTTTAGCAAAGACTCTTTCCAATTCATCAACTATCAAATCTAGTGTTTGTTTCTTATCTTCTGTAGTTGTTAGATTTTGATAGCCGGAAATCAAATCACGATACCAAGATACCAAATAGGCTCTTGCTATATGTGAAGGATTTTCTGTCATTACTGCATTATACAAACAAGGTAAAATTGGCATTGAACCTAATGTTTTCGGAACTTGCACTTCTCCTATTACTTCCGATAAAGCAGGAGCAGTAGGAAATTCAAGCGATATTTCTGGTGCATTTTGTTTCTCAATGATTCTAGGACTTCTCGCTAATTGTTTTATTTCTTCTATATCTCTATTTAAATCAATTACTGATAAAGGAATGCAGAACAACAAATAGCCTTCACTATCTTTTGCTGATAAGTTTGCAGTATTTGGTATTCTTCGCAGTCTTGTTGTTTGGCCTACTCTTTCATCAAGAGTATTTTTACCTCTTACTTCGTCTAAATGTTTCTTAACAGTTCTAAAATAGTGTTGTATGTTTCTTATCGTATCTGTTTCTTTACCGTAAACAAAAAGATGAAAGCCCCTACCCGAAAAGAATAATTTATATTCAACATTTCCTATAAATAGGATTGTGCATTTTACATCC
>Ga0160423_10000804_pt1 | contig 26262 bp, 42 predicted proteins | sample CRUFie14St8metaG_FD_108191 | JGI IMG/M metagenome (GOLD analysis project Ga0160423, IMG submission 108191) | Marine microbial communities from the Costa Rica Dome - CRUD Field 142mm St8 metaG | ecosystem: Environmental > Aquatic > Marine > Oceanic > Photic zone | place: Costa Rica: the Eastern...
AGGTTACCAAACGCCTTGATGTTGTGTACCATTAGATCCCATAGGCGTTGTTCAGCAACTTCACGTGTTTGTCTATTTAACCAAGCAACAGTTGTGCAACGATTGTTCAATGGACGTTCAATCTCTTCAAGAAGTTTTTTCTTAAGAGTTTGATCTGAGTGCATGAATTTACAGGCAAAGCCTATGCGTTTAATCATTTATGTCTTTTGCTCCTTTGTAATAGGTATTCAGCAACTCTATAAATCCTATGTAAATTTGTAACATCTTGTTTCCAGTATTTGTCCATAAGTGGTTGTGCTATTCTTCTGACTGCTTTACTTCTTTTACTTTCTCTTACACCTGCTTCGTAAACTGCACCACTAGATGTTTTTTCTTCTATTTCAAAATCTGTAAACTTCTTTTTCATTTAGCATTCTTCAAATCCTCGTGTATTTTGTCTGCTCTATTTTTTACTAGATCAACATACTCGGGGTTAGTACTCCATTTGCTTAATTGATCAATAAGTTTATGAATGTCTACCTTGCCTGATTTAACCTGTTGTTCACGTTCTATTCTAAATCCTTCATATGCACTATGCCTATTCACAATGTCAACCATGTCTTTAACACTTGCACATTTTGTTTTGTATTTCTTTACACCCCATTCAGCACCTGGATTTTCTTTAGGTTTTAGTTGTGGTGTAGTAGGTGACCATGTTCTAATACCAAACAAGTTATTTGCCTCATGAGCAAATCTACTGTTACCATAACCTGTTTCTAATACTGCCATTGCTATAATAATATCTCTTGGTACTCTTTTTTCTACTTCAATGCCTAGGTTGATGAAATCTACACATCTAGCAACTGCTTCTATAAATTGTTTGCTATTTGAATATTCCATCGCAGGTTCTTGAAAGCCAAACTTGTTCCATTCAGCAATCATCTTGTTTTCGTTGTCCTTGTTCATTCTATCTATAACAAATTTGTTAGGATAAAACGTTGCAGTACCATATGCAATCGCAACAGATAAAGTATATATTGCAATTAATAGGACGATTTTTTTTACTTTTGTTGTGAAGATCTTTCTCATATATAATTTAAGTTAGTGTTTATCATACTAATAATATAACAGAACCAAAACAAAAAGTCAAGTTTTTATTTCCAATTTTGCTTACACCATGGATCAATACAATCTTTTGGATTTGGATCTCCATGGAATACTGCTATACTAGTTTCGGGTAATATTTTGGGTTCACCTGGCGTAACAAAATTCCGTTTTCCTGTTATCCTTGTCATTTCGGGTTTGCCACGCATCTCCCATTTATAACTTTGGATCCATTCGTCTGGCCAAAAGTTAAAATCTGTTTTTACGTTTTCAAATAACCAATCTTGATCTCCATGATATCTACTAGAATGATATTTTGGATTTTCCATAAATTTATTATAAACTTGACTGTGTTGTCCAGTGTTCCATCTTACAACACTACTGTTCATTCTTGCCCATTGACTTTGCCATAATCTATTAAAGTCTCTAATTACACAAAATTCATTAGGTTTATATTCAAACAGTTTGTCTATGTTTTTAAATATAATTACATCTAGATCAATGTATAAAATTGTACCACGTACTTCAAGGTTTGGATTGAACAGTAAAGGTTTATACCACCATCCATTTATCTCAGGGTGTTTAGGTAATTGACAGATTTGTATTCCTTGTTTGATTCCACTTGCATTTTCTGTAAAGCAAACAAAGTTAAAAGGAATAGTAAGATGTCTACTGACCATGTCGTGTAGAACATTGACATATTCTGCACTATATTTGTTACCATGTTTTAAACAAATAACATGATTGCTCATGGCAACCTCCTACATTGATGAATTAGTTGGACCGTACGTTTTAGTAGTCATTGCTTTCATAGGATTTGCACCCAGACTTAATGTTACCCTTGGACCTAAAATTAAAGGTTTGTGATTAGTAAGTCTTGGTAAAAGTAATGCATCTCCTGTTTTACAATGATAAATCTTTTTGCTCATTGTATCAGCATCTGTTACAAGGTAGGCAGTTTCACCATAGCCTTGTATTAGCAATACAGTTTCATAATCGTTGTGTAGATATAAACTATGATGTCCATCACTCATTGAAAAGAACAAACTTGCATTAAAGTGAGTTTCAGTTTCATGTCGATCATAATGCTTTTGAAAGTCTAACAAATATTTTTGTAGGCGTTTGTCTGATCCTACATCTGCTAGGTGTGTACTGCCTTTTGTAAATTCATCTATGTTTGATACAGCAGACTTATATTGATTAACTTCAACTAGAGTTGTAAAGTTAATATCATCTTTTGCTTCTGGAAAAGCATTTTCATAATGTGTTACTTTGAGATTTTTACGATCTTCATTTATTTGTTCCCAAATCATTCATTTACCTTTCGTATATTGCCGAGTTGGCTCCATGTTCTGCACACTCAACTCTTACAACATAACATCTATTATTTGTTGCTTCTCTAATAAGTTTGTCTGCAAAATCAAAGGCGTGTTCGGCAAACTTCTCTGCACCTACGCCATCCATAATAACAATACTTGCAAGATCCATTTCCTCAAGTTCTTTAAACTTTTCAATGTGAGGATCTTTTGAATCTAATACAAGTTTGTGATCAAAATTATCTTCTAACCATTTTTTCAAAGGCTTTAGTCCACCAAAGTCTACTGCCCAATTTTTATTGTCTAACTCATCACAACCAAAAGTAAATGTAAATGCTAATGAATATCCATGAAGCAGATGACAATGTGAATGATCTGCATTTGGTTGTCTAAATACCGCACTCAACCCAATGTTGTGTCCGTAATGTTTTGTACTATAATGTTTTGCCATAATTTTCTCCTATCAAAACAGCGGCAGAATTAGAAGGGTTGACGCTAAGACCTAAAAACATAAATTAATTATACGATACTTATTCCTGTTTGTCAAGTGTTTTATGAAAAGTATTGAAACTAATTGTAATGCGTTTTGCCGTTTTATTAGGCAAACTATAATGATACAACCAACTTGGAAACAATATTAACATTCCGTCTCTAGGATCAAACTCCATTGTATCACTTGTGAAGTGTGTAGCAACATTATGGATTTCTGACATACGTGGCCCTTTTATAGGACTATCAAAAACCAAAGGTGCACTACCTGGTTCAACTATTGGATAGAATGCTCCACTTACAATAGACAGTTCGTGCCTATGACTAGCAACATAGCCGTTTTCACTTTGACTGTTAATCCAACTCTTACCAATTTCTACAGGAGCCAAACCTGATTCCATACAATATTCGTCTACACGTTCTTTGATCATTAATTTTAAATCTGCAAATTCATTTAGGTCTAATAAGTTCATTACCTGCTGACTTGAAGTTTTACCAACACCAATATCATTTGGCCAAGTGTCCATATCACAGTCACTCATAAATGCTTCTATGTTGTTTAGTGTGTCAGTGCTTAATTGTAACTGATGTACTTGAATGTAAGTAGGAAAAATATTATAATCTGCTTTTCTAAAAGGTCCGTCTATTATGGTCGCTTTCATTTGGCATCATCACTTTCGTGTTTTTGCATACGATAGTCACGCAACGTAAGATAGTATTCTCTATCTGCGTGTCTAATAGTATTGAAACTGATTGTGAATCTTTTCTTTGTAGGATTATTAGGTACACTATGTTTCATCCAACTAGGAAATATTACAAGTAATCCGCTTTTAGGAAAACATTCTAATTGATATCTGTTATAGTTTGACAAGTTTATTGTATTCATATTCATAAAGTTCTGTGAATATGGATTATCAAATAGTAATGGAGAACTGCCATCATCTACATACGGATAGTATGCACCACTGATTACACTTCTTTCATGTCTATGGGCGTCAACTACTCCATTCTCATAAAGTGTGTTAAACCAACTAGTGCTGATAAGTGTATAATCAATTCCCATTTCCTGTGTATAGATATCACAACATTCTTGGATAGTTTTCCATAGATCTATTAAACGTTTATCATTTAAGAACTGCTCGTCACCTGTGATATAACTGCTAGACCCTTCATGAACCAAACGATGATTGCCAGTCTTTTCCCAAGTTTCAATCATTTCTAAAACTGTTTTTTCACAAGGATGATCTTTTAATTCAAACGTACTGATAAGACTTGGAAATGCTTGATGATGTACGTAATCAATTCCCGACATTAAAATCTCCTACTGCATAATTTGTTAAGTTATTGTACTTATCGGGCCAAATATTTTTATTGTAATTCCTGAATTCTATATTTGGAAAATGCTCAAATACTTTACCTGCTTGATATATCCAATAACTAGGATCAATACTATGATGTGTATCGGCATCGTAATTTTTGGTATTTTTATAGATGTTGTTTACAAACTTATCATCACTATATAGATCAAATCCAATAATATCTACCACAGGTTCTTTGTTAAAAACTTGTGATAAATTTGCACCTAGTAATAGAGCATAAGCACCACTACCCCAATGCCAAGGATCGTCTGGTCTAGTCCAGTCATTGCCTTTATATGGCAGTTTAGGAACAACACCACAGGGTTTGAATTCATCACGCCAATCAGGTCTTGTGTATATTGTCCCATAGTTGCGTGTTTGTTGTGCTTCAATAACCATACGGCGGTCACAACAGACCAAATGATTCACATAAAAGTCCCGGAAAATTGCATTACAGCCAACCTTTATCTTATCGTATTTGCTGATATCTATGTGTTTTCTACTTTCACCGTTGCCAATTACAAGCATAGCAATATTTAATAAATAGTATTGTAGCAAGGAACAATTACGAAATGACAGCATTTTTTGACTTTTTTAGGAAAATTAAACTATTCAGTCCTAACGGTACACTACTTAATACAGTAGAGGCTGATAGTGTAACAGATACAGTAGACTTTTTAGAAAGCGAAGGTCTTCGCTTTAACAACATCAATGACTCAACAGTTGACGGATTTGTATTTGATGTTAATTATACACTAGATGTTCCTACTGCTTCTACTACCTTACGTTTAACTAATGTAAGAGGTAATACAAATGATATTGAATTAGCGGCTGGATCTAATATCCAAATCACAAGAAACAATGCAAACAGATTAACATTAACTGCACTAGTTGGTGGTGTAAGCAAAAGTATTAGTAATATCACAACTACTAATCCGGTAAGAGTTACAACTTCAAATTTACACGCCTTTGCAGAAGGCACACCAGTTACTATTGTTGATGTTGTAGGTACTACACAACTTAATGGAAATGAATACTTCATGGACATTATTGATGGTACTACATTTGATCTCTATACAGATGAAACTTTAACAACAGGAGTTGACGGTACAGGATTTACTGCATACACTTCAGGCGGTGTTGCTACTGCTGATTACGGCGGTGCTAAACAGACTTTTAAAACTATTGCGGTTGCAGGACAAAATCCTATTGTTGCAGATAACATTCAAGATACTCTTACAGTGGTAGGCGGTAATGGTATAGATGTAACAACTAACAATGCCACAGATACTTTAAGTTTTGCTATTGCAAGTAATGTTGCCACACTAGCAGATACACAAACTCTACAAAATAAAACTTTAGATACTGCACAAGGAAATACGTTTTCAAATATTCCTAACAGCAGTTTAACAAACAGTGGTATAACTTTTGCAAGAGTAGGTGGAAATTCAACTGTTGCTAGTCTAGGTGATACAGTTTCATTCCAAGGTTCTGCAGGTGAAGTAACTGTTGCAGAAAGTTCAGGAACATTTACGATTGGCTTACCTAGTGCCGTAGCAATCACAACATCACTCACAGTAAACAGTGACACAGCAACTACAAATACTGCAACACAAACACTTACAAACAAAACTATACTATTATCAAATAATACTGTAACCTTTGATGCTGATGTGATAGCCGATGCTGATAATAGCAAATATCTAGGTTCTTCAACAATACAGTGGAGAAAAGCATTTATAAAAGAAGGTGTAACAACAACGAATGGTAGTTTTATTGGTAGCAATTTCTATGCCTCCAGCGCCACCCTTAACCTCATAGGTGGCGGACCACAAAGCACAAGAAATAGAATTGTTTTACCAAACAGTGGTGCAAGTGCCTTACTTATACAAACTGAAGACACTGGATCACAAGATATAGATATAGAAATTCGTGATACTGGTACAATTAATTTAAAAGGTGCAGTAGCCGGCACTTCAACTCTAAGTGCAACAACAATAACTGCTTCTACTGGTATTGAAACAAAGAATGGAACTAGTGCAGGATTTGTTAGTTTCTTTGAAGGCTCTGGTAATGGAACAAATAAAATTACATTAACTAGTCCAGCGGCTGTTACTAGTGATAGAACAATAACATTGCCAGATGCAGGTGGTACGGTAGCCGTAAGTGCAACATCACCAGTAACACTTTCCGCGGCAGGTGATATAGGTTTAAACACAGTTCCGATTGCAAATGGTGGAACGAATTCAACAACGGCCGCAGATGCCAGAACAGCATTAGGACTTGCTATTGGCACAGACGTACAGGCCTATGACGCAGAGTTGGCCGCACTAGCAGGATTAACTTCAGCGGCAGACAAAGGAATTTACTTTTCAGGATCAGGCTCAGCGGCAACATTTGATTTAGGTTCTGTATCAAGAACATTTTTAGCCGCAACTGTGATAGGCAATAGTGCTGGTTCACAACGTAAACTGCTAGGTGTCGACAACGATGATGATGTTCAATTTGACAGTTTAGGTGTTGGTATAGGTCCATCAGGTACCACAGGAGAAATAAGAGCAACAGATAACATCACTGGATACTTTAGTTCAGACGTAGCACTAAAAGAAAACATCAGCACTATTGATAATGCTCTAGAAAAAATTAAACAATTAAATGGTGTTATGTTTGACTGGTCAAAAGAGTACATAGACAAACGCGGTGGTGAAGATGGATACTTTGTTAAGAAAAGAGACACAGGTATTGTTGCACAAGACGTAGAAAAAGTTTTACCGGAAATTGTAAGAACCAAGCAAGATGGATTTAAAGGTGTACAATACGATAAACTTGCTGGATTAATTATTGAGGCCATTAAAGAATTAAGTGATAAAATAGATACACTAAGGAGTAAGTAATGCCTATTCCCGGTAACGGCCCTATACAGTTCACAGACATCCAAGAAGAATTCGGCGGAACAAGTCCTATCGCAATGGACGAGTATGTCCGTGGATATGATAAAAGCGATTATGTTTTTTTCGATGCTACAAGTAGTGGCTCAACTATTATTATTAACGGCAACAGTGATTGGCAGAACACAGTTTGGAGAGTGCCTCGAAAAAAAATTATGTTGCGGACACAATCAGGTTGGAGTGCAGGCACGACTGCATTTTCAAGTTCAGATCACACATCGGGGAATTCAGATGTAATTAATGACGGAGCAATAGGAACTCCTGTCGGCTCGTATGACAGTATGGGTTTAGATTTGACCAATTCTTATTTTGATGACAAGATGAGTGCTGATGGTACTACTGTAAGTTTTTATGTAAAATCAATATCTAATCAACAGATGTCATGGAGATTCTGTATAGTCGAACCACCTTCAGGAGGTTATCAAGTAAATTCAGGACAGCCTCAGAGTAGAATTACAATTAGTCCTAACATCATTGGAGGATCAGAAACTGTACTAACCAACAGTGGTGCATATTCGGCCATTGCTAGTCAACAAGAATTTGGATCACTTTTACTCAACGGCCAATCAATGAGTTTTAAATTAACTGCATCTGCACTTCCTAATTTATATCAGTATGGTTCTTATGTATATTTTTATGTTCCGATATGGACTGCTACTCCTAATTCATCTTTGACAGGATACAGTTATTCATCGCCCATAGGTGCATACTGGCGAGGCACTAGTTATGTGGGAGGTAGTGGTGCTTATGCAAATAATGCCACTGGTGTTGCACAATACCTTGACACCATAAGCGGTACTTCTACAAACTTCGGCTCTACTATGAGCCTGTCAACAAGCAGATCAGGTAGTGTAGTAACATTTACATTGACTAATAATGGCCCTAGTAGACTTATAGGTAGATATGACTTGGCTGGAACAGGTAGGCATAGTTGCTGTAACATAGGATATACAGATGCCAACTCAGCATCTACTCTAATTAGTAGTAGTACAACCTGGGGTGATCCACACGTAAGACAATACTATGGAAGTAAACTTTGGGGTAAAATAGATTTCAGCATCACAGCAGGCGGAAACACTGAAAACACTTATCTAAACTTTGGTCCATGTGCCAATGGTGCTAACCAATCTTCTGTCATGCAAACTATTATAGATGCAACAACAAAGTGGGGCGACACAATTAGAGATCCTAATCCAGGTAGTACCTCAGTAAAAGAGTTTCCGTTTATGAAATGTGAGCAAGACGGCAATGATCTAGTGTTTACTAACAATATGTATTCCTACGGTAAGATGTCAGCAACCTTATCATGGTATGATACTAATGTAGCAAAAACTACCACTAGTGAAACTGCCGACAGTGGTGGATCAAATACAGCCATGATTGCTAGAACAAGAGGTATCGATAGTGTAGATAAAAGTAATATTAATATTCCTTTGGTAAAGAAAAATATTCAGTTGTATAATTTTAAAAATGCACGTAAGTCACCAGCAGAAGGATTTTCTATAATGCAAGAGTTCTCAGGTGGAGGATCTAATAGATTTGACTTTGGAGAAACCACAGGCGTTGCATTAGATACTTCAAATAAAATATTCGGTCAGCCTAGTTTAAAATTTGATGGTACACAGGATCCTAATTCTACTAATGGAGTTGCTATGTATGAAAACACGGCTACGCCTGGTACACCTCCTTCTGCTTCATATACAGTCGAAGCATGGATACAGACAGACGGGTCTTCTAGTTTCACACCATTTGAATTCGGCTATGAGACAAATTCTTTATTCACCGGTTGGCATTATAATTTGAACACAAATGGTCACACACTTATGGCATTTGATAACACTACCGTAAGCGGCAATACCAGTGTAAGTTTGGCTTCAAGTTATACAAGACCAGACATAAATTCTATGACATTAATGCAGGGTAGAGACTCAGGTACTATGGGAGGTTTGAATGATCATGAATTTTGGTGGCAAACTTTTCTAGGACGCATCTTTATAAAAAACAGTGATATAGTCGCACCAATTCCTGGTAGTACTACTATGTATTATGAAAATGGTTATTCTTTGTGGTTCAGTAAACAAGATAAAACACCTTTCTTTGCTCTTAAACCTGTAGCAGGATCTAATCTCCAGGCTCATCAATTTTTTATACGCGAAAGCGATGGCAGTATAGCAACTCAACCTGGTGATGTGGAGTTTTACGAACCTGTATGGGACATGGTTGCTTATCCACCTTCTTTGGTAGAGGATATAAAAAATGCCGCTGATTATAGTGCCAAAACGACACTGGTGAACAATCATTTTGCCACACTTCCTTATACTGAAACAGATCCAGGTCATCCTGATGCATTACTTTACCTAACGAAAAATGGCCCTATTACAACTCACTCAGGACCTGAACCTAACAAGTGGCACTATGTATGGTTTGAAGTAGACAATAATGGCACAGGCAGTGGTTATAATAGAATAGTATTCCAAGGTATAGATGGAGTAGTGCGTACAATGACTTTACCTAGTGGCTATGAACAAAATACTCCCCCACAATGGATATCACTAGGAGGACTAAAAGGACCTAAAGGATTTACACTTAATGACTATGACACAGTAGGTGGTAATGTAGGCCCAATAAGAATAAGCAATGGCAAAAGATTTAGTGGAGTGGCTCAGACTGCTCCTACGAGTGATTTTGTTCTAGACGGATTTACTATAAAAATTATAAGACCACAGGAGAAACCATAATGTCTGATAAAGATATAATCTACAAAGATGCAGTACCTATAATGACTCCTTTACAACCAAGCCAAGATCCAGAGCCAAGTGAAATACCTGCTCCTATGCCTTTTCCTACTTTACCTGATGATACCTTGCCACCGCAAGATTAAAGATTACGCATATCCTTGCGTATGTTTTTAAGTTCTTTAACTATACTATCAAACTTTTGTTTATTACTATCTAGTAATTTTACCAATGATTTAACAGCATAAATTACCCACCACCACCAAAAGAATGCTGTGGTACCAAAGCCTACAGCAATAGCAATGATAATATAATCTTTATAAGTTGATAAGTCTGTTGTGAGTACTAATCCTATTAGTAATAATGCTGAGAGGGGTGCTACTCTACCAATCCACGCCCAAACAGAAACCTGTTTGTCTAGTTTCATTTTATGCTCCTATTGTACCGAATGGTTTCCATTCACCAGGTGTACCATCTCGAACACATACCCAACCAACATAACCTGTTGGAGTTGGATTTTGATTCCAAATAATATCGCCTTTTGAATAAATCCCTGTTGTTGGCAGTTCTGTACCTACTTCAAATTTCTTGTTCTGTACTTTTAACACTCCACCAACGGCAAGAGAAACATCTGGATTGTTAACCCCTATTCCTACCTTTCCTTTGAAAGTTGTAATTGAATCGTTTTCTAAGCCTATTTCTATTTTGCCAGTTGCCTGTATTTTTATTCTTGGTGTATCATCTGTTATTATTTCTAAGTCATGTGTTGTATGTGTTCCTGCCTTTACACTATTGTAATCAGGATCAACAATATACTCTACTTCATTACTGCAAACACTTAATTGTCCGTTTGCCGCTTCAGTACCAATACCTAAACGCATTTGGTCACCATCATAGAATATAAATTGATCTATTACAAGACTGCCTTCTGTTCTAAGATTTTGTAAAGTGCCTACAGTTCTTAGACTACTGCGTTCTACATCGGCACCTAATTCGTTCTGTGATAGCACTGAACGATTGTCAATCATATAAGACTTACCACCTAATAAATCAAAGTCTTCACTGGACCATAATCTATCTGGGTTGGCTTGTATAACAAGTTGTCTTGTATGTTCTACTCCAGTCCATAACAAACCTTTACCGTACAAACTATTGTCTGCACAATCAAATGTTAAAGGACTTGTTCTTTCGTTTCTGACATCTGCTTCTAATACATTAGTTTCTATTCTCTGTGCTTTTACAGTACCAACTACCATCAAGTCTTTTTCAACTTCAACATCACCTAGAAGTTTAACTGTATCAATTGTATCAACTGATATCTTATTGTTTTCTACTATTAAACTTTGTCTTGATGCTCTGTCTTGGATACCTACACTACTAAAAGAACTAATAGTGCCACCATGCACAATGTCCCCACTTATCTCATCATTAGCATAAGTAGGCTTAGGCATAGTTCTATGTGCAATAGTTTCAATGGCTTCGCCTAGTTGACTTAGGCCATTTTTTACTGCTAAAATTTCAGAATCTTGGATATCATTCGTGCTCATACTATTATTTATCCAAACAATTATAGGATTGCTTTTAACAAAATAGTATCAGGATTTATTCTACCGTTTAATTTGATGTCTACTGCATTGATATCATCTAGGAATGTAGTAACTTTACGTGGGCCACAAGCAGAAAATTCTTTAATTTTTTCTTCAGGTTTTCTTAAAGTTTTTTGTATACTTTTTTCTTCATTGAACCCTGTTATAGTTGTACCTTTAACACTTAACCCGCTACCTTCTCTGCCTTGGTGCATAGGGTCTATGTTCTGTGCAATATATCTACCTAGTTTTCTTGTTTTAACATTGAACACCCACAGTTCACTAGCATAGATTATATCTTGTGGGTTGATACTTACTATTTGAAACTTATCATTATTAAGTGCGTACTTTAATTTAGCCACCATTTTCTCTTTACTGCGAATACGTTTACGTGGCTTTCTATTTGCTTTTGCAGTTAGGATAATAACATCTAAAGCACCCATTACGTGTTCATATGCTTTTAGTTTAGTATCTATCTGCTTCTTAGAGAATGGACTATATGCTTCTTTTATCTGCTCCCATTCATCTTTTTCATCTTCTGGCATTTTGCTTATAGTAGCATTTGAAGGAATACTTGATACTAGTTTAAATTCATCTATTTCTGGTTGATAGAACTCTTTCATTTTACGTGCATGAGCCTGTGTGCAACTTACATCTTTAAGATGTTTAGATACATCAAATCCTTTATGACTAAATTTATCATAGTCTTCTAACCAAGTGTCTAACCAAACATCAATTTTCTCCATTTGAATATAGACTTGCTGTTTGATACGTTCTTGGATAGATGGTTTCGCCGCTTCTTTGCGTTTTTCTTTTTCTTCTTCTATCTTTTTCTCTTCAATCATACGTTCTGCTTGTATGTATAGTTCCTTTAAAGTTTTATTTACAAATTCTGAAATAGGTTTAGGCGTACCCATAGTGCCTGCCAACCCTTCCCAATATACATTATACTTCTCAAATACATCAGGACAACCAAGATTTAGCAGTCTGCAACACCCACCAACAGTAGCATGAAACCTACTTTCAGGAACTTTACTTAATGTTTTTGCTTTGTCCTTCCAAGTTTCATCTGCTTTGGCCCATTCCAAAACCCATCGTTTATAGTCTGCATTCTTGTAGTCTAGTCTATAACAATCAAGTGCAGTTCCTTTTCTCCTACTGTATTGTTCGCCAGTAAGTTCTAATGCATCATCCCATTTAGGTTCAGTGCTTTTAGTACTCGACCTACGAATAATTTTCTTTTTTCTTCGGGGTGCCCCTTTGAGCAGGCTCTTACCCATAATTATACTCTCCAATGCTGATCGATAATGTAACTATATAGCCTTTTGCCTTAAAGTCAACATAAAAAAGAAGATTTATCTTATCTTTTTTATCTTTTGTGCCTTCTTTGGTGCTAATTGGTCTTTGATGTGTTGTGCGTCAAATCCCATCATCTTTATTATTTTATTATTGACGGTGACTTGATAACTGTAAGGTGGTCCGTCATACTTAAATTTTAGATTAAAGTATTCTGGTATGTTACTTTGTGAAGTATTTCTTTTTGTACCACTCATAAAATGCTTTATCTTTGAAATATTCTGCAATATGCGATGCAGGTACTTGATCACTACGAATACAATCTGCTAAATTTTGATATTCGTGTTTATCAATCTTCGTTTGTCTGTTCACTTTCTTTCTCCATTACATGGAAGAAGACCATGAAAAATATCACGGTCACTACCATTCCGATAAAAAATAATCCTATCATTCGTGCTCCCCGCCTGGGTCATTCTTATCATAATACACTTTACGTGGGTTACCATGCTTATCATGATATATGGTATAACCCCTTGATCGTCCATATGAATGATATGAACCAAATGCCCACGGTCTACGTTCTGCCATCTTAAATGTACCAACAGTTACTACAACTGCGGCAATAAAAAGAACGTGTACAACCGCACTAATACCAAATGCATATACACTTTCTGCGATAGCAATAGAAAATACTGCTGACCACATAAATGCTAATACCTGCATAATCATATGCCTAACGTGTAGGTCTGGAATATTACGAAGCGGATTAACTTCTGCGTTCATAATATGATCCCAACAATTTACAACAAAATTTCTCATTACATAAACCTATCTATAAGTGCTAATACTGTTACATAACCAAAGTATAGAAATACACAAGTGATACAGAACTTCAAAAATTTGTTCATGCCATCATCTGCCATTACTTCCCAATGTGGTCTTGTATCTTGTTTCTTAAATATTTTCATTAGATTTTTTCTCCTTCTGCAAATCCTCTAAAAGTTTTGAATCTTGGAAAACGTAAACTGTATGAACCATCTTGGTTCTGTGTGACTGCATCTGCTCTTACTTCTGCAACCATACCAATCAGTTTATCTTTGTCTGTCCAAAATTCATCTCTCTGTGCATCTGACAGTCCACTACCAACATTGACTTTGATATGTTTACCATCGTCTACACCTTCGCAAATCAAAGCACCCAATTTGCCAACATTTCTGCCTGTGCCTTCTTCTGTTGCTTTGACTTCCAAACTCACTTCAATAAATGGTTTTAGTTTTAACCATGCAGTAGATCTTTTACATTCATACGGTGCATCAAGATCTTTGATCATGATCCCTTCATAACCACCGTCTACAGCCGCTTTATTAACGTCTGTGTACGTCTTTTGCCCCTCTTGGGTGTCTAAGTCTACGATTTCATGTTCCAGCACTTGTACGTGCTTTAAAATGCTTTTATTCATATCGTACCAAGCCTTAAGTGCTTCTGTTCTAAATGACTGTGGTTTGTCCCAACCACCTTTCAAAAAACTATCCAAAGGCACAAAATCGAAAAGGTGCAATACGGCATCACCGGCATTCACATTATCTTTCCTATGTACCTGTTTCATAAGGTCTTGGAAGTTGTCACTCATTACTTCACCGTCCAAAACCAAATCATATGGTGGAGGTGTTTGTTTTACAACTTCTGCAATCTCATCACAGATGTGTCCAAAGTTATGAAACTGCTTACCATTTCTTGAAAACTGTTCTACGTTACCATCTGTTCTTACAATAGTAATAACTCTAACACCATCAAGTTTAACTTCTAACATCTTTTTGCCAAACACTTTCTTTTCGTGTTTTGCTGAATCATGTGCAAGTTGGCAAGTGAATACTGGAATAGAATATTGCGGAAACTTATTCTTTTTAGCAACATTGTTAACAGTCTTTTCACTTACACCACAACGTAAATCTTTAATTAAGATACGTCTGTAAAAACCATTCCATTGTTCTGCTGTCGCAACTCCCATTGTAAGTTCGATAGCATCTCTGGCCGCATGACCAGTTAATTCTCTTTTGTTTAATTTTTCTGCAAGATCTTTGAATACTGTCCATGAACAACCTTGTGCTGATAGCACTTCGTTTTCTGCTTTGGTAGGAACCTGCTTTACTCCAAATGTGTATAATGGATCCAGTGCCATTTTAACACCTTCAAAGAACTCGTCAAGTCCTTCGTTCATTGCGTCTAATAATATTGATTCTTTTGCAAGACGTGAATTGTCTGCTTCTAGTTTTGCTATAACTTCTTGCGGTTGTGTTCTCATAAATGCCTCTCTATATGCCTCATTAATAGTATTAATATATAATCTATGTATCAAAAAGTCAAGAACTTTTTTACCAAAATCCTAGTAATCTACCATTTCCTACGATAATAAAAAGGCAAGTAAGAATGTGTAACACCACCCACCCAGTACGAATAATTGCAACCCAGTCAGACCTATTGTTATCTTCATCATATGCTTTTCCTCCTATTGCTTTGCACCATAATTCCCATAAGTTCACTAAACACCTCTAACTCTCTGTCCGTTTTTGAACCATATAATATCTTGTTTATCCATATAATTTAAAATATCCTTAATAGTGAAAGTTGTATCTTGTCTTCCTGTATTTGTATCATATTCGTCTACTAACTTTTTGAATAAAGGATGTAGTTTCTTTATATGGTTAGGTCCTATAAAAAAGTTAGCAATAGGATATGCTCCTGTTCTTGTCCAAAGTCCGTGACCTAGTGCTTGATAATCATAAATTTTAGTTGAGTCTTTTAATTTACTCATATCAAACATTATTGGTTTCCAAGTGTCTATTGTAGGATCAGACTTTCTATCCCATGTGCTACTTTTTAATTCTATATTATTTAATGTGCTTGTTACTGCATCAGCACCATGACCACCTACAGATCTTTCAATGGTAGGAAGATACTGTTTCAAAACTTCCCTATGCATAATTTCTCTGTATTGGTAATTGTGTATTGGATTCTGCCCTGTGTCTTTGCGAACTTCTTCTAACAATGCCAATGCTTGTTCAATTTTATCTTTATTAGTACTCACGTTAACCTCTTACCTAGTACTTATATTGGCCGGCTCGAAGAGATTCGAACTCCTGACCTCCAGTTCCGCAAACTGGCGTTCTATCCAACTGAACTACGAGCCGTAGTATTACATTATAACATTTTGCTGAGAAAGTCAAGAGAAAAAAATAGGCCCCGAAGGGCCTATTCTAAAAACGTTAGTTAGTGTAAATTACACTAAATTTTTCGCCATTGCTCTGTAACCAGCGGCTACAACTGCTCTTGACGGAGTACCAAGTCTGTATTTCTTAGTACCGTTTTTCTTTGTGTTAAGATACACAGGGTAACCTGCAAATCTTAAAGATTGGATAACCGCTTGTGGATTACCAGCCTTGAACTTACTAGCGATTTGGCTAGATGTTAGTTCTTGACCGTTTTTCAGTGCAGTTAAAACTGAATCTTGAATGGTATTTTTCATAAGATATCTCCTTAAAGTTTAAAATACAATTACTACTATAACAAAAAAATCTAATAAAGTCAAGTGTTTGTTTGCCAATTACACAAAATCGGGGCCATGAACCCAACCAACTAGTGATCGTCTTGTGCCTTTGGTAACTGGTGTAACCTTGTGTGGTAGGAAACTTGGAAAGAAACAAATTTGATTGTACTGTAGATCACAATCAATACCTTTGTAATCTACCTCTAGCATTAATTTACCACCTTCAAATTCTTTCGGATCATTTAAAAGCAAACTAAAACTAATTTTTCTAGTATCATTATTCTGTCCTTTCAGTGCCGAATCACAATGAGTGACATAGTGTCCTTTTTTATCTCCGGAGTACACACTATATTGGCAAGGTTCCAAATAGGTAATAGCATATTTGTATAATGTGTTATTGGCATAGTGAACTGCATCACCTAACTTTTGGTATATGTCAGGGAAACGCCTAGTATCAATCCAACTTATATCTGTAGATCGTATTTCTTTTTTAAAGTCATCTTCATCATCAGTAATATATTGAGCAGGTTCTAAAGGCATTTCTGTTTTGGTATATTCGTCTAGTTGTTTTATATCTTCTTCGCTTAAAACATTATCTAGTTTAAAGTGTGGAAATGGATTGCTATTAATAATTGGTGGTATTAAATTAAACATTTGTTGCTCTTACTTGTATAGTTACTCTAGTTTGTTTTGCCCAAGGAGTAATGCTGGTTACTCCGTGCATTATAGGTTTGTCCATTTTATTAATTAAAATCATTTTGTTGAATGTAGGTTCTTCTGCTATTGTTTTACCTAAATCCCTATATACAAATAAACCTCCATCTGTAAAAGACCAATCTTGGTTAAGGTATATAGTTGCACTTGCTCCATAACCTGCATCATCATGCCAATCTAACATTGTATTTCTATTCCAAAGATACACGTATGATTTAAATGTATAATCTTTTAGTCTAGGATCAACTTCAAGTATCATTTGTTTGAGTTGATCGTTGAACTCGTCGATTGGTGTCATTTGAAAACTATTCATACCTTCGTGTACAATTTGGTCTACACTATGACTGGTACTCCAACAAAATTCATTGTCTTGAATCTTGTTTCTAATATGCTCTGCAACTTTTTCTATTAAGTCTTGCGGTAAAAAATTTTCTTTAATTGTAATCATATCAACGTTTTTAAAAACCCTATTCCATCTATGCCTAAGTATATAATGTACATAAGTGTAAAACCAAACGATTTCCGGCTCAATGCCGCACCCATTAACAATATACTAGCAATAATAAAAAATATGTAGGCATAAAACATTGGAGGATTTGGTGAGTACCACATCAGTATAATACTTGCTATAAGATTTGAAATCATACCCACTACTTCGCATAAAAATCTCTGTGGATTAGATTTGTAATCTTGGCTGATCCAACCTAATACTGTCTTCCTACCTACTCTGGCCATCCCCCTCTTTCTTGTCCTGATTTGCTTGTACCCAATAACTTCTTGCTACCATATCACAAAATCTTTGAAATTGAATTCCTAGTCTTGCAGTTTTTATTATTAAACAAGCATCAGTATTTCCTGTGTTTTTGATAGTGTATTTCTGTTTAGGATTTAAAAGTAATGTCATACCTTCAACATATCCTATTTCACTACCGTCTTCCATAATTAATCTACAATCCCTTCCTGGCATCTTCATAGCAGTATGCATTGGTAAGTCATCTTCTATTAAATCAAAGACTGTATCACCTTGGAAGTTATGATCCTGAGTAGGGCCAACTTCTTCCCCTGGGGCAATCCATAAGTATTTTGCAAAGCCAAACGTTTCACAAGGCACACAATTTTTTAACCAGTCATACGTAACAGGTATATCTTTCGCAATAGGTCTAAAAGAATTTGTATGATATAAAAATAATTCTTTCTTACCTTGTGCCTTCATCTTATCCATTTCAACTCTGCCCATAAAGTATTGTCCTATAGGAACATAGTCTGGTGGGTTGACACTTCTAAATGATACATTTAACCAAGGAACATTATTAGTAATCATTTGATCAAAGAACCATTTAGTAACTGCAAATCCTTGTTGTTGATCTACATCTTTTGGTATTACAGGTAATGAGTATGTAGGTCCTTTCACTTTCTTTTTTCCTTTGCTAACATTCTTTGATATCTATACAGTTCTTCTTTAACCGTAGTAATTTTCTGTGCTTTGGCTTTTGATTTTGCCAACTTATGAATTTCTTGTGTTTTTTGTTCTATGGCTTGTTCTAAAGCCTTAATCATATTACTCATAATAACCTCTGTTGGAGCGGACGATCGGGTTCGAACCGATGGCCTTCTCGTTGGCAACGAGACGTTCTACCACTGAACTACGCCCGCCTAATGGTGCTGGAGGAGGGAATCGAACCCCCAACCTACTGATTACAAATCAGTTGCTCTACCGTTGAGCCACTCCAGCATCATCGTCATCATCTTCTTCAGTATTACTTATTTCGTCTAAATGTGGATTAAGTATAGATTGGATCAAAGGCTCAACATCAAGTTCACCTTTTTCTAAGATACGAAGTGCTTCTACTTCTGTAGGAGCAAGTCCTTTCCTTACCATTTTAGCGGCTATTAAGATTAAAGAATATTTGTCTAGTTCTGGGTATGCGTCAATAACATCTTGGCTAAAAACTCTACCCATTGAATTGAACCTTTGTTACTCTTTCATATACAAAAGATCTCCAACCTTTTGCATTTACGTCCCAAACAGTTATGTTACCTTTAGGTGGTTGCTTTTCTGTCTTAGGATGATTTTCTTTTGGAATCACATTAAAGTCTTTGGTGCAAGTCATAATACGTTCATCACCATCTAGTTTTTTAAAAGTGACAACTGCGACACTTTCTTTAAGTTTTTTACTAAGATCATCAAAGGTAGGAATACCTTTCATTTCTGCAATCTTATCTTTTATTTCCATTTTTCATCTCCTTTATGCCAACCTAAATCTTCTATTTGTGTACTATTACACTCTGGACAAACCCACCATTCTTCTGTTGAGTCGTCTTGCTTTAATTCTTGTGCTACACCTTTCCATTTACAGTCATAGCAATACCAGTTCCATGCTTCACTCATACACCTCCTCTGCCGGTGTTAATTGTGTATTCTCTTGGTCCTGGTGTAGTAAATTCTAATCCTTGTGCATTAGCAACGAATATTCTACCTGTCCATTTGAAATGTAATTTGTTAGTCGCAATCATGCAAGTCAAAAAATCCTTAGGTTGGAAATGCATAACCTCTGCATCTGCAACTTTATCAGTATCTGTGCAAGTTACCTTACAAATATTGTCGTGTGTGATTTTATTCATCCTTGTCTCCCCACATTTGATTAATTTTAAATTTGTATGACCTATATACAAAATAATCAATCAATAAAAAGTTTGTTAATAATCCTAGTGCAGTAAAATACAATCCAAACAAATAAGGAACACCTACAAGAAATATTCCTAGTTTTGCTACGTAATCTAAAGCGAGCCAACTAGGCACTTCCCACAGTGGCCATATGCCCATCCATGGTTTAGGTGGCTTCTTCCTGTAATCTTCATACTCAAAGTGCATATTCAAAATTCTGTGTTGTGTCGTTGATACTAATTTGTTTTGCACCATTACGTATATGGAAATGTGTTGCCATAGGTGTAAGTGGCGAAAGTGTTACTACTCTTTCAATACCTTGTGCTTTTGCAAATTCTATTACTTTATTAATGATTTCTTTGCCTGCACCACGTTTACGTGACCATACAGTATAAGCAATAGCAATCTTGCCTTCGTCTTTGATATGTGCAAGTTCACTCATCATATCTAATTCTTTAACACTATGTGGAATATCGTTTGTACGTGCAATACAAATGATGCCTTCAATTTCATTTTCATATTTCAAACCATATATCTTACGACCGTTTGATATTCTCCAACCAAGTGTAAGTTCTGGTCTAACAGGATCTTCAGATACATCAATGTCATCTAGTTCAACAAGTTCTGTACCTTTTACCCATCTAAAGAAATCGTCTGTTTTGTTTTTAAAAAATTTCATTTGCACCTCAATAGTACCCTACGTAAATCACTTTCGGGATTACATATAGGAATTTTGTTATATGTTTTGTAGTATTTAACTAGCAAGTCCATTTCATGATCTTTAACTAGGCTACTATGCATTGGTAGATAAGCCTGATAGCAATTATCAATTAAGGCTTTATCGAAGTTATTTTTAAAAGCAGTACCACAACCATAAGGTGATAACCTATTATTTCTTACAGTACCTTTGAAATCTGTCCTACGACCAAGCATACAATTTCTAGTTGTTGCTCTACTCTCGCCTATGTATATTACACTCGGGTCAAGATAATTTGCTTCGCCTTGTGGAACATTGTCTTTGAACATTCCATATATGTAACAACCTGCATCTTTCCTATCAAATCCCCAGTCAGTGGACCAAGGTTCGTCTATGTGATGCCATTTTGTAAATTTTAATTGCCAAGGATCTTGTACATCAATCTTTTGTGTACTAAAGAAATCTGGACCACTTGTGGTAAACACTTTTCTAAATGTATAACACAGGTCGTCTAATTTATCTTCGTGTTGTGCAAAAATGTGTTCAAGTATATCTTGTTTGATACCGTGTCCACCACTGCCTTTAACAAGATTCTCAGCGAGTATCTTCGCTTTCATTTGTACCTCTATTGAGTTAATTCACGTAAACGTCTTGCCTTCATTGCTCTTTTAATACCACGTTTCTTAGCAAGTCTTTTCTTTTCACTTGGCTTTTGATAGTATTGTCTATCTTTAAGTTCTAAAAGTAAACCATTTTTCTTTAGTTTTCTTTTCATCACTCTAAGAGCCTTTTCGACGTTATTGTTTCTTACAATTACTTCTACCATATGTCTCCTTTATTATTGTTAATTATACTTCTACTACGGAATTTGTCAACCTATCTTAACATAATTTATAGTCGTTTCAGGCAATTTGGTTTGATAGTTTTCACCATGCCTTTTCACTTTACCACGTATTTTGACTTCTGTGCCTACTTTTGGTAATTCTTTAGTTTGATCAAAACTCTTAAAGAAACTAACCAAGTTACCGTCCATATGTCCGTTAACTACATGGCAAGTAAATTTTTCAACAAACTTAATATCTCTTATATAAAACATTCCTTCTACAGGCTGTCCTACTAAACCAATATGTTTGCTTTCAGAATTTATTTCTTTAATTTCTTTTTTAGTTTCTTTTGCATTCATAGTCTCAAAATAAATTTTAGGAGCAACTGAAATAACACCAAACTGACCTAGAGTGTTTTCTTCAACACTAATTGTATCGATTAAGTTTTTCATAAAGTCATTAAGACTGTCTGCAATAATTTGAAATGCAAATGCTTTTCGTAAATAGTCTACACACTTACTTGCATGATCTTTATCTTCTTGTGTGATTGTTATAGGTTGAAAGTCATTAGGATTATGTGTATAGATACCTAATTGACAACCAATTGCTTCTTTGTTTGAAAATAATGTAGGTGTTTCTTCTGAGAACCTTCTTGTTTCTCTATAATAACCACCATTATGTCTATGAACGGCAAATGCAACTTGTAGTATTTCTGCCGTTTTAAAAATAGATTTTTCCATTGCCTAATCCTTTGCCTTATTATGTGTATAATATAGCACCAATTAGATTAAATGTCAACCGAAAAATTATAAAATATGGTCTGCTACTTTTAAATCAACCAATTGTTTGGCTGTATAGTATTGATCTGAAGGGTTTTTGATAAACTTATTACGACATTCTTGGATAGTCATTCCAGTTGCTTCTCTAAAAATTTGGAGACAACGCATTTCACAGTTTTGGTTTTCTTTCATTTGTGCTTTCATGTCATGCATCTTAGCCTCCATTGAATCACTATGTTGATGATTCATGATACCTGTGTTCTTACCAATATATCTTTCACCCTGTTTACCACTTGCAAATATCAAAAGTCCAGCACTCATAACTGCACCAACTCCTATTGTTGATACAGGATGATGACTGTCTTTCATTACATCTATAAGGGCAAAGGATTCATATAAATCTCCACCAACTGTATTGATATAAAGTTGAAGAGTACGTTTTGGTTTTTTTTGAAAGTTAGCCGAGATGAGCCACTTAATTGCTTCCGCAACATTTTCTTGACCTATCTCTCCGCTCAGATAATGTACGTCATTATCAAGTAAACTTCTGTCTACTGCGTCCGAGGCTGTCCAACTATCGTACTTATTGCTCATATGGTAAATTAGTTATATGTGTATTTATTCTCTTGTCCATGCATAACGTCCTAAATTGTTTTGCTCTGCCCAACGTACAAAAAGACCTGTTTCTCTGCCGTTTGCTTCTATTTCCCAGGGCAAATCCCAATAATTCATGCTGGTTCTGTCTAGTACTTCACCTTCCCACTTTACGTGATCTCTATTAGACATCATATCCTTCATTTGTCCACTAGCAAACTGCTTGACGTGTACCATTTCATGACAGATAGATTCTAATGCTCTACGTAAACTAAGGTTTTTATCAATCTCAATAGTAAATTCTCTAGGTAGATGATTATCATCTTCCCAAATACACGCACCGTTTTCATTGTGCGTTTCTGCTAAACCGGGTATAAAAGACAAATGAATCTCTAGAGCATTACCTAGTCTTTTGCTCATCAGTTTACTGGCACAAAATTTTACCACACTTTCTGCATATCGCTTCTGTGAGCGATTCGCATTTTTTATAGTGATCTGCATTACTGGTCCTTTTGCATTTTTGGATGAATTTGCTTATCAGAGTGTATCTCACGTGCCAATGCTTGTATGTCCTCAATTAGAAACTTAATTTCGTTTTCGTTTCTTTTTTCTTTAGGTGTATCGTATTTCATACTTCGCAACTGTTCTGCCTTAATGCACATAACTTTAATTTTATCGCAAAATTCACTTATTTTGTGTTGCATTCCAATTACCCTAGTTAAGTTTAGTATATCTATAAATATACATGATCCTAGGAGTAAAGTCAAGTGGAAATTTTTCTATTATTAATGATTAAACACGCCATTATTGATCTTGGCTGTCAACCCTTTGGATTGGGCAATCATAAAATTAAATATTTTGGTTGGCCTGCACACATCAAACATTACATACCACATGGTGTATTAACCATGTTCGTATTGGCGTTTTATTCAAGCATAGAGGTCGCTATACTGCTTGGAATACTAGATTACATACTACACTGGCATACCGACTTTTTTAAGACTAATATAAGAGAATATTTTAAATGGAATAATACTCAAAGACAATTTTGGTTATTAAATACCGCAGATCAAATAATGCATTTTTTGGGTTACTATGTGATTATATTAATTGCTACTTAACAAAACGGAAAGCAAACTTACCACCAATTCTAGAACTGTAATAATTCTTACTACCGTCTAGTGCGACAGTACCTTGGAAGTTAGGTGGATAAACTGCTTGGTATCCTGTTACTCTTACGTCATCACCTTTTTTGCCTACTTTAGTGTATAACTGAATGATACTAGCAGTATTCAATAATGAAATTGCTTGTTGTGAAAACTCTGGATTTTCATTTACTTTTAATGCAACCTTTTTAGCCAATGCACTTGTAATTGCATAACCTGTATTAAAACCTTGTACACCTGAATCAAAGTTTACACCTTCTACCATCTTTTGTGCTTCTTCACTCATGCCTTCAAAGTCCGACTTACCAGCACTCATATATTCTTCTGCTTCTTTTCTTAAAGCAGGAGAACTTATTTGAAACCTTTCACCTAATTCGAAAGGAGCCTCTTTAGCACTCTTAGTTGCAATAGTTGTTACAATGTCCGCAACATATTTTGTATTAGCCATTAGTTCTGCATTGCCTTTGTTCTTTTCTAAGGAATCGTATAAGTTCTTAGCACTAGCCGCCGCACCTGAACCACCTTTAGAACTGATACCTATTTCTTTTCCGTCTGGTGCAAGGAACACACTATCAACTAGGTTATAGTTCATTGCCATAGGCCAAAATATATTAAGGTCTTTCCAATTAGCACCACCGGCCAATTCTTGACGAGCCTGTTCTGCATCACCTTGTACGAGGCCACCCATCATTGCAACAGGTCCCATTATTTCACCAAAGTAATCTCTAATTGATTCTAGTTTATCGATTTGTCCTGGAAACTCTGCTAGTTGTCCTTTGCTAGTATCTTCTAATGCTTTAGTTAATACTTCTCCGTCAGTTGCAAGATTACTTCTTACAGTTTGAATAATCTGCTCAGGTCCTTTAAATTTTTGTTGTGACTTAATTAATGTTTGTGGATCTAAACCTGACTCAATTTTTTGTGCACCTTTTGTACCTAAACTCCAACCTGTAGGTATTTCTTTGTTACTCCAAGTACCCATCATGTCTGCTTTTACTTGGCGTAGATATCTTCCCCAGTAAATGTCTTTTCCATCTGATGTTCTTATCTGTGCAATACCAAATGCTAGTGTACCACTGTTAGGTGAATTAGTCCATTCAATTGAAGCATTGTTATTCTTTTCAAACTCTGCTATTGCTTGGTCACGTGCTTCAGGACTTTCAAACTTTCCTCCTTGTGCTAGATCAGGAATAGCAAATACTTGTTGAAACGTTGCTTTTTCGCCATTTTGATGTATATAAGGCTCACCTGGCTTACGGCCAAACACGCCTTTTGCTTCAATTAGGTTAGGTTTGAATTCAAAGAATCTCATAGCACTTGTATTTATGCTATTTTTGGAAACAAAGCATTAGTACAAAATTCATCTACATCTGCTTCTGCTAGTCCTAGTGACTTCATTACTCTCGGTGTATGTGGGTTTTGTTGCTGATTATGGCAGTAATAGTTTTGTGCTCCAGCAGTAAATTCGCTACTTGCATTACCTGAATACTCTGGCACACTATCAAACCATACACGTAAGTTTGCTAGGGCAAGGTCAACAATAGCAGTTGCTTCTTCGTCTGTTCTTACATTACCTGCGGCAATCATACTATCACTAAAAATATTCTGTGCCCACTCAGGAAGTTCACGTTTCTTACTTGGAACAAAATCTGCTACTGCATCTCTATACCAATCTATCATAGGATGATCATCTCCTCCAGAACTTGCTGAAAAATCATGAAAGGCACCAGTCATTTTGTTTTTACCTGCAATAACATCAAACCCATATATAGGTGCATCATTGGTAAGCACAGGAAAACAACATACGTGCATCATCCATAGTCCGTGTGACTCTCTTGCATCTACAACATCAATGTGTGCTCTACGTACATGATCGTTTGCCCAAACTCTGTTAATCCAACCATTCTCAGGTTGATTAAATTTGTTTAAGCCTTTTTCTTCTATTTCTGTTGCTTTCTCGTCAAAGATTTTAAGTATATCATCTTGACATTGAATAAGTTTATTCCATATTACACTCATCGATTACCCCATGCTCTGTTTTTAATTCCTGGTGAACTATTTTGTTTATCATCTTTTATCATTTGTTCTAACAGTTTTGATGCTTCATCTTTGTCTAATCCATGTAACGCAGGCTTGATACCTACTGTGTGCATCCAAAGTTTCCAATTCATCTCTGTAAATAATTCTGTATTTCTAGGAAAGAACTGTTCGTCTATTCCTGTGCTAGGTTGTTGTTTATATCCTTTCAGTAAGTCATATAGACTATCAGTAGCATCAAAGTGTTTGTCTACGTGTTCCCAGAACTTACCTTTACGTGGATTATTAAAGTAATGTAGGGCAACAAAATTCATACTATCTTCATACACTTGTTTCATGTTACTGTTATACTCTAGTCTATCCTGCTCTGTATAATTTCCCTTTTCAAAACATCTTAATCCCCATATACCATTTATCAACAAAGCAAGACC
>Ga0160423_10000805_pt1 | contig 26247 bp, 17 predicted proteins | sample CRUFie14St8metaG_FD_108191 | JGI IMG/M metagenome (GOLD analysis project Ga0160423, IMG submission 108191) | Marine microbial communities from the Costa Rica Dome - CRUD Field 142mm St8 metaG | ecosystem: Environmental > Aquatic > Marine > Oceanic > Photic zone | place: Costa Rica: the Eastern...
TGGGATATTAGGAAAGTTTGTTGTTAATCTTTTAATAAATCCATTTACATGATTTGTTAAATCTGTTATTTTACCGTCTAAATTTATTGGATAACCAACAACAATAAAATCTATTTTTTCTTTTTTGATTAGATAATCTAAATATTTATTTAAATCATTAGTACGTACTGTACATAATGAAAAAGCTATTTTATGATCATTATCAGAAATTGATAGTCCAGTTTTTTTAAGACCATAATCTATACCAAGGGCCTTCCCCATAATTTACCTATTAACTATAAATACTTAAAAACTAATCTATAATTATAACTTTTGATAAACTTTTGGTTTCAGTAACTACGTTAATTATATATAAACCATCTGATAAACCAGAAAGATTAATATTTTGCTTTGAATAGTTTTTAAAATTATTGTGATAATATGTTTTCTTCCCTAGTATATCAGTTACTTTTATAGAAATATCTTTTGCTTGAGAATAAAGATCTACTGTTACATTTCCATTGGAAGGATTTGGATAAATACTATAAAAATCTTGACTTTGATCAACTATAGATGTTAATAAAAAAGTAAATGACTGATTATCAACATCTCCTAATTCAGAATTGATTGTGGTTGTAAAAATTAATGTTCCACAAGGATTAATAAAACAGTTTTCAAATGTAATTGAACTCATATTTCCTTGAGTATAATTGTTTCCATCAGGAACGGTATTAGTTAAAATATCAATACCTCCACCAAGTGTATTAGTTATTGTAAAGCTTCCTACACAACCAGCCAAAGAATCACATGCAACGATTATAGCAGAAGTATTACTAGGTGATATAAAACTAACCATTATCATAGTATTAATCATTATACTTCCTCCACCAGCCATTAAATATGCCGTTCCAATTGTATCACCAATATTCATTGAAGCAATGTCAAAAGAGCCAGAATTGGAAACAATTAGACCTGTTGACATATCTACCTCGCCAGAATCTTGAGAAACTTCGATTGTTAAATCTGACAGGTTATTACATATCATGTTAGAAATAGAAACATTGACATTAGGAGTGAAGCTGGTATCCAACGCAAAAAATAAATCAACAGAATCAATACAACCATTTGCATCAATTACAGTTAATGTATATGTCCCTGATGTTGCAGGTGTAGTAGTAAATGAGACACCAACATTTCCTAAACTGCTAGCCATAAATCCTGATGGTCCTACTAACTGGTAATCATAAGGAGATGTTCCTCCAGTAGCAAGTGATGTTATAGTAGTACTATTTGCAGATAAACTAGCTTGCAGTAATGTAGGTTCAGAAACAACCATTGAATCATATAAACTACAATTATTCATATCATAAACTTGTAGCATGTATGTTCCTGCAGATAATCCAGTTATATCTTCAGTTGTATCACCGTTAGACCAAACATAATTATAGCTAGCAACACCACCTGAAACAAAAACATCAATACTACCATCACTTAATCCATTACATGAAACTGAATTTGTTGTACTTGAAATATTTAATGCTGTTGGTTCAGTTATTATGTAAGTGTAGCTAACAGAACTACATAAAAATGAATCCAATATATTAACAGAGTATGTGCCAGCAGGTATATTATTTAAATCTTCAGATGTAGCACCATTACTCCATACAAATGAATAAGGCAATGTTCCTCCAGCTGGAGCTATATCTATGCTTCCTGAAGAATTTCCATTACAATCTACATTATTTATAACAGTTATAGAAGAATCATTTGTAATTACAGATGGTTGTGTTAGATTTACCGTGTCGTATTGTATACAATTATTAGCATCCGTTATAACAACACTATACTGACCTGCACTTAAACCTGATAATGTTTGAGAAGTATCACCATTACTCCATAAATAACTAAATGGTAAAACACCTCCACTTGTTGTAGCGGAAATAGTACCATTACTACTATTATAACATGTCGGATTTACTGAAGTTAGTGAGGTTGTAAATAAACTTGGCCCAGAAACAGAAATTGTATCCACCAACTCACATAAACTAACATCCGTAATTCTAACTTGATAATCCCCTGATGGTAAATTTAATGGATTAACTGGAAGACCATTCATATCAAAAAAATACGAAGTATATGGTCCAAAACCTCCACTTGGGTTAACAATAATTGATCCATCTGATGAACCGCATTGGGAAGCATCAGTAACAATTTCATTTGCTTTTATATTTCCACATGGTGGGTAAACGGTTATAGAAATAACCTGTGAAGTGTTTTCAATAGCAGGAGCTGGACAGAAATCATCCTGAACTTTAATCACAAAAGTATAAATACTTGGTTTCAAAGTATTTCCACACGTATTCAATACATGATTGCAAGATGTAATCCATTCAAAATAACCAGTTCCAGTACCACCACTAGTAATAAATGGTGGTGTAGCTCCAGTTGATATTTCTTCAAATGTAGCGCATGGTGGATTTTGACATGATGTATTGTTTGTATAGTTATAAAATTGTCCGCCTGAAACTTCAAACTTTAAGTCTTGTCTTGTACCGTCTGGATAATAATCATAATCATTTGCAACAAATTCAAAGGAAACTGTATCTCCACAATGCACTGCTGTATCCCACTGAAATGGAGCTGGTGTACCTGGATAGAAAAAAGGAGGTTGTACTAAAGGTCTAACATTACATAAAGTATCTGCTCCTATGTTTCCATTAGTTGTATCACCTAAATTACATGTTGGAGGAACTAAAACAACTTGTATTTCCCTATAAATTTCTGATACTTTTTGACCACACTTGAAGGCTGAAACATTGGTGCAAGTCACATAGTTTCCTTGCAAATTAGCTGGATAAAAAGTACGACCAGTAGAAGGGTTCATAACAATACCGTTTATTGGAGCATTTACAGAAAAACCACTCGAAAATGGTATTGCATTAATTAGATCTGGATTTGTGTAATCATAAGCTGGCGCATTGTATCCATCAAGAGGTTGGCCAAATGTATACACTATTGAATCTTGTTCTTCGTCAAAAGCATTGTGACTGTATGTAAAACCGTTAGAAAAAGATAACGGATCGTATCCATTATCTGTTTCTAAAATTGTTCTTGGTTTTTCATAAAACTTAGGAGAAGAGTCAAAGCAAATATCATTATTTGGATATACTGTGCCTGTTGAATCAATAAAAGGATACATGACTGCTCTTAAAGTAAAACCATATTGACCAGTATTGTTTGCTAAATTTATAATTGCTAAATTTCTAGCAATATCTGTATATGTAAAATGCCAACCTAAGCTATCTGGTGATCCAGCTAAGATAACAGGATTTGACTGAAAAATATGTTCTTCAACTGCTCCATTTCCATTTCCTGCATTTCCAATATTGCTTCCACCGCATGAAAAAGGTGTGTTAGGACCATTAATATTACAAGTTGGTGACATATCATTTGAACCCAAATAATTTAAAGAAATAGAATTAGTTAAAGGATGATTATGTACAGTAAGAGATTTATTGTTAACATCTGCTAATGGTATACCTTGACAGTCTCGGTATATTTTTACATTAAAAATATAATATCCCGTATTAGCACCAGATTTAATACATTCCCAAGTAATTTCTCCACCCATAAGATGGGTTGCATTAGTATTAAATGAAAATATTAGTGAAATTGTAAATAGGAGAAATTTTTTCATAAGATTTATTTTTTTGTAAAGTTAAGATAAAAAAAAATATTGTATAGTCTTATTGAAAAAAAATTATTCAATGATAATTCTTTTTTCGACTACTCCATTTTCGTATATGAATAATAATGGTTTATTTTTTATATAATTAGAACCTATACCATTAACATCCACAATTTTAGATAATTTGGTATTTTTTGCAGATTCGATTGTAGAGGATACAAAAACAAATAACGGAAATGATATTGTATCACCTATACATCCATCAAAATTTGTTTCAACAACTTTAATATTTTTATCACCAAATGCACCAAAACCAAATTCAATTGTAATTGCATTTGTGTTGTTACCTGATACTATATTAGCAGAATTACTAATAATCCAATTATAAGTTGAACCAACTGTAGGGCTAACCGAGTAAGTATTTTGTTGAAATTGTACTGGATATTGAGAACCATTAATAGCTGATGTATTAACAGCATTGTAGACTGTAAAAGCTTGAGCAGACGAACCATTGCATCCAGATGAATCAATAACGTCTACTGTAAAACTTCCAAGTGTATCTACTACAATTTGTTGTGTTGTTTCTCCTGTACTCCATAAAAATGAAGAGTAATTTCCTGCATCAAGAACAACCTGACCAGAAGGGTTACACAGTAGAGAATCACCAAATGTTGTAATATTTACATTAAAAGCACCTGTTCCAGGAACAATTGATAGAGGTGAATTTATTGAACTAGCAGTGCAACCAGTAGGGTAAACTACTTCACAATGATAACTTCCTGCATTTGTAGCTACAAAATTTTGTTGAGTTCCTAACCACTGCATTATACCATTATTAAACCATTGATAAGATGCAAATCCTGGAGGTGCACTTAGTGTTACAGAACCATTACAAAGAGAAAATCCAGTTGTTGTTGTTGTAATATCCTGTGAAGAAATATCAATAGTTGTAACACCAGAGGTTCCAGTACAACCATTACCATCAGTTACAGTTAAACTATAATTACCTGTTTGTATTGTTGAGATTGAAGACGTTATTGCTCCATTACTCCACAGATATTGATTAAAACCAGGTGGACCTTCTATTAAAACTGTATCTCCTTGACAAATAAAAACCGAATCGGAAGTTGACAAAGTTACAGGAATAGTATTTTGATATATTTGAACAGGCGGAGATTGACAAGTTTGCCCATTGGTATTAGTAACAGTAACAAAATAAATTCCTGGGTTGGACACGGTAATTGATGAAGTTGTTAACCCTCCATTCCACAAATATGAACTAAAACTATTTGCAACACTCAATACCAATGGTCCACTACACAGCGAAACACCACTACTATTTATTGATGTATTAACAACATTAATCGTTACAGTATCAGAATAAATATTGCCATTACACTCTAGAACTGCTAAAATATCGGTAGATTGATTAGGAGACACATAAATTGAATCACCTGAACCAATATTTTGTCCATTTGACAAATCATACCAACTTGCACCTGAACCGTAATGTATTTTGATTAATGGATCTCGTGGATTGTTAACCGGACTTGGAAAATTCCCTCCGTGACCAGTAGTAATTGTTAACAAATTGTTACTACCACAAGGGGTAACTCCAGGAATAGATCCTGCTGTTGCTGTTGAATAAGAAACAGTAGTATTTCCTCCCACATAAAAACCATAAGTTGCCCCGGCAGGTATTACTACTGGCGTGATTGATATTTTAGCAGAATAAAGAGGATTTGTTGCTGTTGCTCCAGCAGGTAAATTAATTGAAACGGCTGTAGCTACTTGAGTCCATCCTGTATTTGATGTCATTACAGGAAGATAATCCCCAGGATAATACCATATATCCATATTAATTGCACCTGAATATGAATAAGTCCCTTGAGAAAAACCATTTATTGTAACATCTCCAGCAGAATTATTGATTACATTAAACATTGTTCCGGAAGATCCATTTGAACTTCCATTAGCTAATGAAGCTAGACTATCAATTGCTCCTGTACATGCTGAAGCAGGTCCGGATGTAATTGCAATTAGTTGAACTGAATCTGACAAACAAATACTTTGATTAGGCCCAATATTGATTTGTGAACTAGAAAATAAAGGGAGAAACAAAAAAATGTAAACAAATTTTTTCATTTTAAAATAATTTTCTTTTCCACAGATCCATCATCATATATATAAATTGAAGGCTTAAAATAACTAGTATTTGAAACAGATGTTAGATCTATTATTTCAATAAGCTTTTTCTGAGTAAAAAAATCATTAGTTGTCGTTGATGTGCTTAATACACTAAAATTATCAAACCAAATTTTATCACTTCTAGTAACAGTATATTTACAGTAAACACCAAAATAATTTGAACTTGTAACACTTAAATCAAGAGCATTACCCTGACTAAAAAATAAGCCATTAGTATCTAAAAAAAGTTCCCAGTTACCAAGATCATCCCTTGTTACTTTGATTTTAACATTTGGGTTATTGGTTACTAATCCATCTACTCCATCAATTATCTTATTGTGATTAGTTCCATTTTGAACATACAAACTCACTTCATCGACATCACCACTTTGCCCACCTACTTTGACATATACCGCATCTGTATTGTTGAAATCGGTTGTTGAAGACGCAAGATAAACTTTACCAAAGTTGTTTGTAGATGGAGAAAATTTAAACTCAACATCAAAAATCCATTCCCCATTTGATAGAACATTACAATTAGTTAATAGAGTTGACGTATTTGCAATACTGTCATTTAAGTGTAATCTATAGATAGAATCTACTTCAAAATTATTAATATCCCCAAACCATGTTGGATTGGATGAAAAATCACCATCCGAAAAATCATCAATAAATTGCGCAGACAAACTAAATGATAAAAAAAATAAAAAAAATAAAACTGTTTTCATGAAATGTAAAAATAAAAAAAAATACTAATATCAATGTACTTAAAAGACTATATCTATCAATACTTTATTTCTATATTTGCGAAAAATATAATATAAACAAACATGAGCAAGTTATCTGATAGAATTAATAAAATGTCTGAGTCTGCGACATTAGCAATGGCACGATTAAGTAGAGAATTAAAAGAGCAAGGAAAAGATGTTATAACACTAAGTTTAGGAGAACCAGATTTTGACACACCGGATTTTATAAAAAATGCAGCAAAAAAAGCAGTCGATGACAATTTTTCCCATTACACACCTGTTCCAGGTCTTCCTGATCTTAGAGATTCTATTGTAAAAAAATTTCAAAGAGATAACGATTTAAACTATTCAAGAGACCAAATCGTTGTTTCAACTGGAGCGAAACAGTCTTTAGCAAATGTTTGTTTAAGCTTATTAAACTCCGGAGACGAAGTATTACTTCCATGTCCCTACTGGGTAAGCTACTCTGACATGATTAAATTAGCTGAAGCTAAACCCGTAAAAATTTTATCATCAATTGAAAAGGATTTTAAAGTTACTGTATCTCAAATTGAGAAAGCAATTACACCTAAAACAAAAATGTTAATTTTTAGCTCCCCTTGTAATCCTAGCGGAACTGTTTATTCTAGAAGAGAATTAGAAAGTATTGCCAAAATGCTTGAAAAATATCCAAATATCTACGTAGTTGCTGATGAAATTTATGAACATATAAATTTTGATGAAAAACATTTTAGCGTTGGATCAATCGCATCAATGAAAGAAAAAACTATTACGGTTAATGGTGTTTCTAAAGGATTCGCAATGACTGGCTGGAGAGTAGGTTTTATTGGAGCACCACAATGGGTTGCAAATGCATGCAACAAAATACAGGGCCAAGTAACATCTGCAACATGTGCAATAGCTCAAAAAGCTACACAAGAGGCCATGCTCTCAGATCCAAGAAAAACAACAAAAAAAATGCGTGATACTTTCTTAAAAAGAAGAGATCTTGTAGTTAAATTAATTAAGGAAATACCTAATGTTAAGTGTAATCTTCCAAAGGGAGCATTTTATATTTTTCCTGATGTTTCGTTTTATTTTGGAAAAAAGAACAACAATAATATAATTAAAAATGCTGATGACTTGTGTATGTATCTTCTGAATAATGCTTTCGTTGCATGTGTTTCGGGTAGTGCATTTGGCAATGATAATTGTATAAGAATATCGTATGCAACATCAGAAAACATATTAATTGAAGGAATTAATAGAATTAAAAATCAGTTAGAACAACTTTCGTGATGAATTTTGATAACGTTTTTAATGAGTTTGAATCAAAAAAAATACTTATTGTTGGTGATATAATGATTGACTCCTATAGATGGGGGCATGTAGAAAGACAATCTCCAGAAGCTCCAGTGCCAATTGTAAATTTAGAAAAAAAAGAAGATAGATTAGGAGGTGCAGGAAATGTAGCTTTAAATATTAAAGCATTAGGTGCTAAACCAATATTATGCTCTGTTATTGGTGAAGATTATTCAGGTAATAAATTGTTAGAACTATTGCGTCGAGAAAATTTATGTACAAATGGAATAATTATTGATAGAACAAGAAAAACAACCACTAAAACTCGAATCATAAATAATAGTGAACAGATAGTTCGAATTGATGATGAAGATTTATTTGACATCAAAAATGAACAAAATTTACTAGATCTAATATATTCAAAACTAGATCAGATTGATGTTGTAATATTACAAGATTATAACAAAGGTGTTTTAACTGAAAATATAATTACAAATATTATAAAAAAGGCAAATCAAAAAAATATTCCAACTATTGTAGATCCTAAAAAGAAAAATTTTAAAAAATATAAGAATTGTACTCTTTTTAAGCCTAATTTGAAAGAAACAGTTGAAGGACTAAATTTTAAAATTGATGATTTAAATGACATTACACAAGCAGCAAAAAAACTTAAAGAAGTTATTACGTGTGATATTGTTCTAATAACCTTATCTGAAAACGGAATATTTATACACTACAATAATAAATTTGTACATACAAAAGCAATTCAAAGAAATATTATAGATATTTCTGGTGCTGGCGATACAGTTTTAGCTTTAGCATCTTTGTGTTACTCCATCAACATGGATTACGATGATTTATCAAAGATATGTAATATTTCAGGGGGTTTAGTGTGTGAAAAAGTTGGCGTTGTGACAATCAACAAAAAAGAATTAATAACAGAAGTGAATAAACATTTGTAAAATGATAAAACCCTACAACACATCTGAAAACAAAAAGAAGGAAATTAAAAAAATGTTTAATAACATTGCAAAAAGTTATGATACTTTAAATCGTATTTTATCACTAGGAATTGATGTTTGGTGGAGAAAAAAAGCTGTGAAACAATTAAACAATCCAAAAATAATTTTAGATGTAGCAACAGGAACCGCAGATTTTGCAATAGCTGCTGCAAAAAATACTAATGCAACAATTACAGGAATTGATATTTCTGATAAAATGTTAGAAATTGGTGAACAAAAAATTAAAAAATTAAATCTAGAAAATCGAATAATACTTAAACTTGGTGATGCTGAAGAAACTACTTTTAAAGAAAATTCCTTTGATGCTATAACTATTGGTTTTGGTGTTAGAAATTTTGAAAATTTAGATTTAGGATTAAAAGAAATGCATAGAATTCTAAAAAAAAACGGACAAGTCGCTATACTTGAACCTTCAATACCTACACTATTTCCATTAAAACAAATATATAATCTTTACTTTCAATTTCTACTACCTAAAATTGGAGGATGGTTTTCTAAAGACACTAATGCATACTCATATCTTCCTAACTCTGTAAAATCATTTCCATCAAAAAAACAATTTTTAGAAAAATTAAAAAAAATTGGGTTCACAAAACAGAGACATATTTCTTTATCTCTTGGTGTTGTTTCACTTTACATAGCAATAAAATAATAACAACAAACGTTTAATGCTGACAAATGGAAAAAGTCTTTAGAAACATTACACTATTTTTAATAATTTGTTTTGCTGAAGTTTCTTTTGATCAAAAATTTAAAAAACCGCAGAATCTTCCAAGATATGATTTACAAAAATTACATTTTGGATTTACTATTGGAATAAATTCATTAGATTTTATAATGAACAAAAATCTTAATTATGTCGGTTCTGATAGTTTAGTTAATGTATATAGTAATAATCAATACGGATTTAATTTAGGCATTGTTTCCAATTTAAGACTTGGGAAGTTTACAGATCTAAGATTTATTCCAACTCTTGCTTTTGGTGAAAGAATACTTGACTACAATTTTAAGCTTAACAATAATAATGAAAATGTAATTACCGAATCCAAAAGAATTGAATCTACACTTTTGGATTTTCCTTTTCACTTAAAATATAAATCTGAAAGGTATAATAATATACGAACATTCATAATTACAGGAATTAAATATAGTTTAGACATTGCCTCACAAGACAAAATTGATGATGAAGGAGAGGAACTTGTAAAACTAAAAAAACATGATGTTATGGCAGAAATTGGTTTTGGTCTAGATTTTTACTTAGAGTATTTTAAATTTTCTCCACAAATAAAATTATCACATGGTATTTTTAATGTGCTTAATAAAGAAAATACTATTTACACAAAATCATTTAACCAATTAAGAACTAATGGTTGGATGCTTTCATTTACCTTCGAATAATCTTCATATCTTCCTGATATTTAGACATTTATTTTTTTTTATTATATTTGGATTGTTATAGATTTGTGAGATTGATGTTAGGTTTATATAAATTCATTACAAAAATTTTTTTTTGAATTTGTTAAATGTATGTTAAATTTTATAAATTAATTTAGATGCCTTCAGATCCTTTTTTCAAATTTTTTTTACTTTTAATATTTTATGTGATTGTTCTTTTAGCACTTAGATATTTAGGCTACGGTGAGAAAAAAACTACAAAAGAATGTTTAAATGCATGTCCTAATTGCCTTTCATCTTTAAATAGAATAGAAAGAAAAATTTCAGATAAATTATCAAATCACTTAACTTTCAAAATCTTTAATTTCAAAAGATATAAATGCAATTCATGTACATGGCAAGGACTAAGATGGGAAAAAAATTTTAAGGCAAATCCTTAACTTGTAAATTCATGTAAAATTATTGCTGCAGAAACAGCAACGTTTAATGAATCAATTTCATTTCCAAATTTTTTAATTGATATATCTTCATCAATATAAGCTATCAAATCTTCTGATATACCCCTTGATTCGTTTCCTAAAACTAAATGACAATTTCTATCAAAATTATTACTTCTTATACTTTTACCTTTTTTAAAGGCTCCATATATCTTTGTGTTTATATTTGATAAATATGAACTCAAATTTTTATACTTTATATTAACTCTAAAAACAGACCCCATACTAGCTTGTATAACTTTATTGTTAAACATATCAACTGAATTTTCTGAGCAAACAATTTTTTTTATAGAAAACCAGTCAGCTAATCTAATTATTGTACCTAGATTTCCGGGATCACTAATTTCATCTAAAACCAAAGTAATATCATGTTTGAAATCATATGAGTTATCACTTGTTCTTGCAATAGCAATAACTTTATTAGCCTTTTTTAAACTACTTATTCTCTGTAAGTTTGAACTAGAAACATATTTTACTTTAGTGTTATCTACCGTATTTATCCACTCTTTTACAGCATACAATTCGGTAACATTATATGAGGATAATAAAAGCTCAGTAACACATTTATCTCCTTCAACAATAAATTGACCTGTTTTTTTTCTATTTACTTTGCGATGCAATTTATTTATTCGTTTTATGTCTGAACTGCTAAGCATAATTAAATTTTATTTATCAATAATATGAAAATAATACAAAAAGATGTTTAAATTAATAACATTCTTATAATTTTGTCAAAAAAAATAAATATGTCCAAATTTAGTAAAGGAATTATCACAGGAAAAGAAGTACAAAGAGTATTTCATGATGCAAAACTTAACCAATATGCTTTACCAGCAGTTAATGTAACCAGCACAAGTACAGTTAATACTGTTTTAGAAACAGCCGCAGAGCTAAACTCTCCAGTAATAATCCAATTTTCTGCAGGAGGTTGTCAATTTTATGCCGGTAAAGGATTAAAAGATGATAATTTTGTAGCATCAATTAACGGAGGAATATCTGGGGCATATCATGTCCATCAAATGGCCAAAGTATATGGAGCAAGTGTAATATTACATACTGATCATTGTGCTAGAAAAATATTACCATGGATTGATGGTTTATTAGATGCTGGAGAAAAACATTTTAATAAATACGGAACTCCTCTATACAGTTCTCACATGATAGACTTATCAGACGAACCTATTGAAGAAAATATAGAAACTTGTAAAAAGTATTTAGAAAGAATGAGTAAAATTGGCATGACACTAGAAATCGAACTTGGAATAACAGGAGGTGAAGAAGATGGAGTAGATAACACCGGCATTGATAGTTCAAAATTATACACTCAACCAGAAGAGGTTGCTTATGCATACGAAGAACTTATATCCATTAGCAATCAATTTACTGTTGCTGCTGCATTTGGAAATGTTCATGGTGTATACAAACCAGGAAACGTAAAGTTAACTCCTATAATTTTGGATAATTCTCAAAAATTTGTGCAAAAGAAATTTAACACTGATGCCAAGCCAATAGATTTTGTATTTCATGGAGGATCAGGTTCATCCAGATCTGAGATAGAAGAAGCAATTTCATACGGAGCAATTAAAATGAATATTGATACTGACTTGCAATGGGGTTTTACAACAGGCGTTAGAGATTATTTTAACGATAAAAAAGAATATTTAAAATCTCAAATTGGCAACCCTGAAGGAGATGACAAACCAAATAAAAAATATTACGACCCAAGAAACTGGATGAGATCAGGAGAAATTACATTTAAAAATAGATTAATCAAATCTTTTAAAGACCTAAATAATATAAATAGAAATAGTTAAATATGAGTTGGTTCAAAAGAATTAAAGAAGGAATTACTACTTCTACTGATAACAAAAAAGAAACTCCTGACGGATTGTGGTACAAATGCCCAAAATGTAAAGAAATTGTTACAACAAAAGATCATAAAACAAATTTATATTGTTGTATAAAATGCAACTATCACAGTAGAATTGGTTCAAATGAATATTTTGAAATTCTATTTGATAAAAATAAATATACAGAGCTTGATGCAAATATGCAGTCAAAAGATCCTTTAAAATTTAAGGATAAAATCTCCTACAACGAAAGAGTAAAAAAAATACAATCTAAAACAAAACTTAAAGATGCTGTAAGAACTGCATATGGAATGTTAAAAGGAGAAATGGTAGTTATAGCATCAATGGATTTTAAATTTATTGGAGGATCCATGGGTTCTGTTGTCGGTGAAAAAATTTCTAGAGCAATAGATTATTCAAAAAACAATGGATACCCTTTAATAATAATTTCAAAATCTGGTGGTGCAAGAATGATGGAAGCAGGTATTTCATTAATGCAACTAGCCAAAACATCGGCAAAACTTGCACAATTAGACAGTAAAAAAATTCCATATATTTCATTATGTACTGACCCTACATTTGGAGGTGCAACAGCATCATTTTCTATGTTAGGAGATATGAACATTGCAGAACCAGGAGCGTTAATTGGTTTTGCTGGCCCTAAAGTTGTAAAAGAAACAATTGGTAAAGATTTGCCAAATGGATTTCAAACAGCAGAATTTTTACTTGAACATGGATTTATTGATTTTATAGTTGATAGAAAAGAATTGAAAGATAAGTTAGCACAAATATTTAAAATATTAAAAAAATAATTTTCTAGAAGAAAGTAATAAAATTCATTTGTTTTATTAAATTTGCAGCCCGATAAAGATTTATTATAATGAGTATAACAACTAAAGATAAAGAAAAAATATTTGAAAAGTTCGGCAGTAGCTCTAAAGACTCTGGATCAGTTTTTAGTCAAGTTGCACTTTTCACAAGTAAAATAAAATTACTAACCGAACATTTAAAATCTAATAGAAAAGATTTTAATACGCAAAGATCGTTACAAATAATGGTTGGTAAAAGAAGAAAACTACTTGATTATTTAAAAAATAAAGATATTATCAAATACAGGGAACTAATAAAGACCCTTAAACTTAGAAGATAAACCAAAAAAAAAGGCAATATATTCAATTGCCTTTTTTAATTTATAAACAAAGAAAACATGATTAAAGAAGAAAAACAAATTATTAAGCTATCTGATGGAAGAGAGATTACTATCAGTACTGGAAAATTAGCAAAACAAGCACACGGATCAGTTGAAGTTAGGATGGGAGACACTCATTTATTAGCAACAGTAGTATCAAGCTACGAAGCAAAAGAGGGTGTTGATTTTTTACCCTTAACAGTAGACTATAGAGAAAAATTTGCCGCTGATGGAAGATTTCCTGGAGGCTTTTTAAAAAGAGAAGCAAGACCAACGGACAATGAAATTTTAGTAATGAGGTTAGTGGACAGAATCTTAAGACCTATGTTTCCATCTGATTATCATGCCGAAGTACAAATAATGATATCATTAAATTCACATGATCCTAATGTTAAACCTGATGCACTTGCTGCACTTGCTGCATCATCAGCTATTGCAATATCTGACATACCATTTAACGGACCAATCTCAGAAGTAAGAGTTGCAAGAATTGATGGTGAATACATCATTAATCCTTCATCAGAACAATTAAAAGAATCTGATATTGATTTAATGATTGGCGCTTCATCTAATAGCGTTGCAATGGTTGAAGGTGAAATGCATGAGATATCTGAAGCTGAAATGATAGAAGCTATTAAAATCGGTCATGAAGCTATTAAAGTACAGTGTGCTGCACAATTAGAATTAGCTACTAAAGTAGGTGCTTCATCTGAAAAGAGAGAATATTGTCATGAAATTCATGATGAGGAATTGAAAATAAGAATAAAAAAAGACACATACAATGCAATATATGCTGTTGCTTCTGAAGGATTGGCAAAAGAAGAAAGATCATTCAAGTTCAAAGAAATAATAACAAATTGGATTGAAAATTTATCTGAAGAAGAAATAGAAAAATATGATGAAAGACTAATTAAAGCATATTATCATGCTGTTGAAAAGGAAGCTATTAGAGATTTAGTATTGTCAGAAAAGAAGAGATTAGATGGAAGAAATACTACAGAAATTAGACCAATATGGTGTGAGATAGATTATTTAAAAAGCCCACATGGATCAGCTGTTTTTACTAGAGGAGAAACTCAATCTTTAACTACAGTAACACTAGGATCTGCAACTGATGTAAATAGACTTGATGGCGTAACATATCAAGGGCATGAATCTTTCTACTTACATTACAATTTTCCACCTTTTTCAACTGGTGAAGCAAGAATGCTTAGAGGAACAAGTAGAAGAGAAATTGGACACGGAAATTTAGCGCAAAGAGCTTTAAAAATGATGGTTCCATCTGACAATCCATATACCGTTAGAGTTGTATCAGACATATTAGAATCAAATGGATCTTCTTCTATGGCCACAGTTTGCGCTGGCACAATGGCACTTATGGATGCAGGAATCAAAATGAAAAAACCAGTTTCTGGTATTGCTATGGGTCTAATATCTGATAAAAAAGATCCTAACAATTATGCTATACTTTCTGATATATTAGGAGACGAAGATCACTTAGGTGATATGGACTTTAAAGTATGTGGTACCGCTGATGGAATAACAGCATGTCAAATGGATATTAAGATTGAAGGGCTTTCTTACGAGATTTTAGAAAAGGCTTTAAATCAGGCTCTCAATGGAAGATTACATATACTAGAAAAAATTACAAGTACTATTGAAAAACCAAGAGAAAAATTAAAACCTCAGACTCCAAAAATTATTAAACTTGAGGTTCCAAAATCTGCTATTGGTGGTATAATTGGACCAGGAGGTAAAATAATTCAAGAGCTTCAGGCAGCAACATCAACAAATATTTCTATCGAAGAAGTTGATGAAAGAGGTGTTGTTGAAATTTTAGGAACTGACCAAGATGGAATTGACAACGCTGTTAAAAAAATTAAATCAATTGCATTTGTTCCTGAAGTTGGAGAAATATACAAAGGTAAAGTTAAGTCAATTATGCCTTATGGTGCATTTGTAGGAATTTCAGATAATACTGATGGACTTGTACATATTTCTGAGCTTAAATGGGAAAGAGTAGAAAAAGTTGAAGATGTTCTTAAAGAAGGTGATGAAATTGAAGTCAAACTAATTGCAATTGATGAAAAAAATGGAAAATTAAAACTTTCAAGAAAGGTATTATTACCTAAACCTGAAAAAAAAGATTAGAAACGTAACCTTATAAAATTTTGTACGTATAAGTGATGGTGCAATAAAAAAATTAAATTTTAATCATTATGAGACAACTTAAAATCACCAAGCAGGTAACAAATAGAGAAACTGCATCTCTAGATAAATATTTACAAGAAATCGGTAGAGTTGAATTAATTACTGCTGAAGAAGAAGTTGAGCTAGCCCAAAAAATTAAAGCAGGTGATGAACGAGCTCTTGACAAATTAACAAAAGCAAATTTACGATTTGTTGTTTCAGTAGCGAAGCAATATCAAAATCAAGGTCTCACTTTACCAGATTTAATTAATGAAGGTAACCTAGGATTAATTAAAGCTGCAAAAAGATTCGATGAAACAAGAGGATTTAAATTTATTTCTTATGCAGTTTGGTGGATACGCCAATCTATATTACAGGCACTAGCTGAGCAATCAAGAATTGTTAGGCTTCCTTTAAATAAAATTGGATCAATAAATAAAATTAATAAAGCTTATGCTAAGCTTGAACAACAATTTGAAAGACCACCAACAGCAGAAGAAATTGCAGATTTAGTAGAACTATCAATTACAGAGGTTAAACAATCTCTCAGAAATACTGGTAGACATGTTTCAATGGATGCTCCGTTAATTGATGGCGAAGATAGTAACCTATATGATGTCATGGGTTCTGATGAAAGTCCAAACCCTGATGCAGATTTAATGCTTGAATCACTTAGAGAAGAAATACGAAGAGCCTTAGATACTCTAACTCCTAGAGAAGCAGATGTGGTTTCATCTTATTTTGGATTAAATGCTGGACATGCTATGACACTTGAAGAAATAGGTGAAAAATTTGATCTTACAAGAGAGAGAGTAAGACAAATTAAGGAAAAGGCTGTCAGAAGACTCAAACAAACATCAAGAAGTAAAATTTTAAAAACCTATTTAGGTTAACTTCAAGAGGTGATCTTCACCTCTTTTTTTTATATTTAAAACAATGTCTCATTTAATAGCCCCTTCAATTTTAGCTGCGAATTTTGGAAATTTAGATAATGACTGTGAGATGCTTAATAATAGTCAAGCTGATTGGTTTCATATTGATGTAATGGACGGTATATTTGTTCCAAATATTTCATTTGGCACTCCAGTTATAAAAAGCATAAAAAAAATTGCAAGAAAAACAATGGATGTTCACTTAATGATTATTGAACCTGATAAGTATATAAATTTATTTAGAGATCTTGGTTCAGATATACTTACTATACATTATGAAGCGTGCACGCATCTTCACAGGACTGTTGATGCAATCAAACAAGCTGGAATGAAAGCAGGAATTGCACTTAATCCTCACACCCCTGTAAACTTATTATCAGATATAGTCACTGATATTGATCTAGTTTGCTTAATGTCTGTAAATCCAGGTTTTGGAGGACAGTCATTCATTGAAAACACTTATAAAAAGATCTCCGAGCTAAATGAATTAAAAAACAAAACCAATAGTAATTTTTTGATTGAAATTGATGGTGGTGTAAATTCTATAAATGCTCCAAAACTACTTGAGTGTGGGGCAAATGTTTTAGTTGCCGGTAGTTTTGTTTTTAAATCTGCAAATCCGCTGTCCACTATTGCAAATTTAAAATCTATTTAAGAACTAATAAAATCTCTTAAATATTCAAAATATTTGGTTAAATCTTGATCTTTACAAATTGTAGCGCCATCTAGTATAGAGTTGTTTGAATGCAAAATTGGAATAATATATTTAATCAAATTTTCACCAAAATCTTTTGATGCATCTTTTGGTAACTCACAAGGTAGATTATCTACTGCCATAACTGCAATAACATCATCCTTCATAAAATCATCTTCATCTTCCGTTAATTTATTGTATCCATAGATAGGATCAGCTATTTTTGATGCTCTAACTGTTGTTGCCACAGGTCCATCAATATCGCAAGAAACATCAGCAACTACTGAAATATTAAATTCTTTCGATCTAACATCATCTCTAGTGAACAAATATGGCGCTCCATTTGCATAAAAATGACCTGCAAAGTAGATATTAGTTTTTGACACAAATTTCATGAAAGAAGATTTGTATTCTTTATAGTTATTAATAAAATCTTGAAAATTTGACTTCTTTTTATCAATTCTCTCATTGTAATCCAATACGTCAATATTTAAAAAAACTGGATAATTAAATTCCTTTGTTAAATAATCATCTTTACTTACCTCTGTAATATTTAATTTTTTTAATGTTTCTAAAATTCCTTTTCCTACTCTTCCCTTACCAGTTACTAATAATTTTTCATTTTTTAAAACAACTTTATTAAGTTGATCATCCATTTCTTTTCTATCAAAACATAAATAGGCTGGTTTTAAATTATATAAATTTGTTTTTAGTCCATATGTCAATAATCCATTATAAGCACCTATAATTCCTGCATATCTTCCAAAACCTAAAATTCTTTTTCCATTATCAAACTTTAGAACTTCGTAATCAATCATTCTAATATTTAAACTAATCATCTTTTTTAAAAGTTCACGATTATAATCCTGTTTTTTAATCGTATGGGAGAAAAAAAAATAAGTCTTATTAGAAATTAAAAGATCAATTGGAACCTCTTTAATACCAAATAAAATATCACAAAAACTAATATCTTCTAAAACAGAAATGTCATTTAGTAAATACTCCTGATCTGAATAACAACGAAATTTACTAGATTGAACATAAATTTCAATATTAGGATAATCATTAATGATTCTTTTACATTGAGATGGAGAAAACGGAGTACGCTTGTCCACAGGAATTTTTTCTTCTCTGAGTATACCTATTTTCATGTTTTATAAATAAATACAAAAATAAATAATAGAACTGAGTTAAATAGTTAATTTGTTATTTTTGCATCATAATGTTCTTTAATTATTGGGGCTGAATGGATTTGACAGCAATTGAAATTTTATGATAAGCATGTCGAGCATTGTATTTTAGCTCGTAAAAATAAAAGTACAATTTTTAATTGGCGAAAATAATTACGCTTTAGCTGCCTAGTTTATATAATTAGTTAAGCTTTTGTCTCTTTAAAGGTCTTCCTGAAACCTTTATCTGAGGCATTATAAATTCAGGATAGATTTATTTATTTCTTGGTTAAATAAACGACTAATTACAAGATAAGAAGGGGTTTTGGAAGCATCTCTCCTATCCTCTTTCGAAAATAATATGATGATAAACATGTAGAAAGTTATAGAATCTTTTGTTTGGACGTGGGTTCGAAACCCACCAGCTCCACTAGTATAAGGCCTACTTTTGAAAGTGGGCCTTTTTTATTAAAAGATTTTGTTGTTTTTTATGTCGTTAAGAATTTTACTATCCTTCATAACACCATACTTTATACATTCTTTAGTTGGCGTACTTCTATATGTCCAAAAAGTAATAGAGAAACTAATTTCATGCGTAACTCCAGTATTTTTAATATATAAATTATCCTCTATATTAGTTAAAAATGTAGACTCCAGATCTGTACAATACGAAAATTGAAACATGTTTTTTTTATACGGTAAATTAAATCTAATAAAAGGAGCATATGTTTGCCAATTTATATCAGATTTATAATCAATATAGTTTGAATTAAATCTAAACAAACTTCCTATCTCTATCATCCCCAGTTCAAGTGACCCTCCATATTCTGTTTTTGCCATTATTTTATTTGAAAAAGGACCTCCAGTGTAATATAGTTCCCTTTTTGCAAATGAATTCCAATAATTAATAATTTTTGATCTCCATGGGGATATAGATCCTTGATGTTTTATATGAAAAATAATTTTTGATGTTAAAAGAGAATTATTAAATCCTTCGGTCATTCTTTGAAAAGAAAATCCAGTTTCTGTTCTTTTAGATTGGGAAGAACTAGTATTGCCTTGAATACTATGCAAAAAACCTATGACTAACTTATTAAAAGGTTTTCTATTTATAGCTAAATCTTGAATAGAAATAGAAGGATCTGGAAGGTCAGAATAACTTAATGTATAAGGTGTTATCATACCAGAGGTAACTATTCCATCAGTTTGCAAACCATAAATACTTTGTCCATAACTAATTGCTGGTTGAAAATAATGAACAACAGTTCCTCCATTTTTAAAAAAAGACCTTGTTCTTCCAATCTTGTATAAACCTGAAAGATAAAATTGGTAGTCTTTTCTTCTTAAAAATATAGTATTTGATAAAATATCAGGTATAATTGAATGATCTTCAGCCATAAAAGATAAACCTAGACCAATAGTTCTAAGCCCTACAGCACCTCTATTTCCGGCATCAATAGCAAAACTAATTTCTGCTAATGAAGTCGTGAAAGGTCTTATCCCTCTAGTATCATAATTAGTCCATTGCATCTTTCTGATAGAAAGAAATGTTGGATCTCCTGATGCTCCTGTATATGCTGGGTTCATATATAATGAACCTAAGTCAGATTGTGAAAAAGATGCATCTTGACTAAAAACTGAGGTATAATTAGTAAGAAATATAGCAATAATAATCTTTCTAAATATTCTTTTCATTATCTAACTAAAGTGATGATTCCTGATTGAACACGTTTTCCATCTATTAACATTCCTTTCCATGGTTCACCATCAATATAAGTTGCTTCAATTCTCCAAACATATGTACCCTGTGGTACTTCACCGTCCAGAGAAGTTCCATCCCATCCAGTAGTTGGAGAACCATTTTCATCAAGATCAGAAGTTTCCCAAAGTAGATTACCAAACTTGTCAAATATTTGTAATCTATAGATACCCAAAGATTTTCCTTTTGGTAAAAACTCTGATGCTCCTGAACTTTGATCTGTAGGATACATAAAGTTCGGTACTATAAGATTATTAAAATGATCTATTCTTACATCTTTACAAATAGAATCCCAACAACCATTATCTACATTTTCTAACTTTAGACATGCTTGTAACCAAGCATCATCAATTAAACTATTGTATGAATAATATCCTTTATCTTCTCTCCCATCAAGTTGAACATCATCGGGAACATTAATAAAATAATTACCATCTTCAATTGTCCATTCGTAAGAATAAGCAGGTGGAAGTGCTGAGTCACCATTAGTTGTGGTAGATATAGTTCCATCAAACAAATAAACTCCATTACCTCCAGGAAGTGATCCATTTAAATTTGTTACAAAATCAGGTATTGGAGTAGGTAACACTTTAATCGTAGTGATTTCAGAAATATCTGTACAATTTGAATCTGTAATTACTTTAAGCGTCACATCATATGGTGAATCATAACTCATATAGCAAGTATCTATATTTCCAGGGTAATAGATCTGAGTTGAACTACCGTATCCAAGATCCCATTCCCAGCGAGTAATTTCAGAGAAGATACCTCCTGTCCCATCATCAGGAACTGTTGAATTGTGAATAAAATCTACACATAATTTTTCACATCCTTCAAGCTGGGATGCATTAAAAGATGCATAAGGGTTTGGATTTAAAAATATATTATAAATTGATGTGTCTCCACATCCGTTCATATTATTAAGTGCAATTTCTAAGTAATAAATACCAGTTCTATTAAATTGATAAGATTGTATGTCAGAATTATTAGGTGGGATTGGTGGACTATGTGGATTCATTAAATCATCAAATAAAGTATATCGTAATTCGTGATTTTGTGTTAAATCATAGTGATTGCCTTCTAAATCAAATATTATATCAGGACCACATGCACTTAAATAGTTAGGGAAATTTTGCCCGCCACTTGTAACAGTATAGTTAATATTTGGTTTTAATTTAATAATTACACTCTTTGTAATTTCATTTATACATTCGTAGGGTGATTCGCTTTGACGTGTTAATGTAACATCATACTCTCCAAATGCAAAATTTTCAGTAGGTAAATTCCATAAATTTCCTATTGGTGGAGGACCATTTGGCCAATATCCTGGTGTAGTATTGCTAGATGTTATACCAGTAAAATTAAAAATTGGAGAAGTAGAGTTTGAAGGACTAAGACCATCAGAAAAAATTGTTTGATCAACAAAACTATTATCTCTAAAACTAAATGTATCACCTTCACAAACAGGATCTACTGAAAAGTCTACTACAGGTAGTGGATGTATCTCAATAGGCTGTGTAAGGTTTGATCCATTTGAAACATACTCGTTCTTACACCCCTTATCATCTGTAACGGTAAGTTTAGCACTCACATATCCTCCAATATTGGTGTCTAGATTTGATACATAATTATGACTAATTTCTAAATCTGTAGGTAATGGATTTGGAATAGTTGGTATTTGTTGAGATGTACCAAAAGGATTATCAATTACACCTGTTGGATCATAAAACTCCCAATCAAAAGAAATAAAATGATTATTAATATTCCCCTTTGTAGATTGATTAAAAAATTCAACGTTTTCCCCCCAACAAACTGGTTGATTTGTTGTAAAATAAGCATTCGGGAGATCATGAATTAAGATAGTAGTTGATGTACTTGAAACACACTCATTATTATCTTTAATATCTAAATAAATTACCTTATTTCCAACATTGCTGTAAGATACGGTTGCAGTACTATCTGAACAACATAAATTTGATGGTATTGCATTAGCACCAAAGTCCCAATTCCAATAGTTAATTTGTCCTGAGCCATCAGTACTATTATCATTAAAAATAATTGGTTCATTTAAACAAAAAGATTGTGACACATTAATATCAATATCTGCATTAGGGTTAATCCAAACTTCAACAGGTTGTGTTGTCTCTTTTTGACAATTATTACTGTCAATAACTAAAACAGTTACTTGGTGACTTGTTGAGCCATAATTAAATTCAAAGAAAGCAGGATTTTCATTTTGACCATTTAATTGAGAAGTATAAGTACCAAGAGTTGGATCTATACTCCAATACGCCTGTATATTTTGGTGATTTGAAAATGCCTCTAGCTCAGTTGGAGTACCTTGACAAACTTCAGGAGCAGTAAAATAAACATTTGGCAGTTCATGAACAACAATTGGTTTTGTAGTTTGTGCTTGACAGCTTGGAGATTGATTATCATATACTGTTAATGTAACTGAATCGTGTGGAGGATTATTTTGCGAAATTGGACCACCAAAAGGCCAAGTATGATTTCCTACAGCTGTTGGTGTAGTTACAATTCCCTGTACCGGATCATTAAGCTCCCATACCCATGTTGTAATTGAACTACCTCCAGGAGCTGGAATTGAATTAAATGGAGGCGTTATAGCATCAAAATAAGTTGGTAATTCAAAACACACTTCTGAAGCATAAAAATTAGCTGTTGGAAGACAATTAATTGTTGCATTTACTGGTAAAGAAACACCTATACATCCATTTGCATCTGTAACTTCAAGAGTGACATCATAATTATTACAAGCATATTCTTTGCTTGTATTTCCACTATTTGGAGATGATACAGAATTGTAAATAGTCTCATTTGGATCGCCATTACCAAAATTCCACTCATATTTTTCTATTGCTACGCTCGAACTTGTTATATGACTTAAAATAGTTGGATCTCCTTGACATACAGTTTGAATTGGATCAATTGTTGGAGATGGATTATCCCAAACATCAATAATTGCTTCTTCAAATCCAGGGCAATTATTTTGATCTGTAATTTCTAGTCTAAGAACATATGTACCAGCTGTTGTAAAGGTAATTTGTGTAGTTGGTGCAAATGGAGATGAAATCGCCCATGAATTTGGTGGACCAGAAACAACATCCCAAAAAACAGATTGTGATCCATAATCAATATAATTTGATAATAAACTACTTATAAATATTGTTTCATCTTTACATGCTGTGAAATTTGAAGTCGAGTTTAAAGTTAAACCATCAAACTCAATTATAGCTTCAGGGTTATTCGATACTTGAACAAAACCAGGAAAAGTAGATTTACAATTATTAGAATCAACTGCCTCTAAAGAAACATTATAGCCAGGAGTAAAATTAGGTCCACTAAATGGATGAGTTGTATTTGGATTAGCAGGAAATGTTGTTGCGTTAGCAATAGGAATATCATTAAAAGTCCAATTATATTGAGCAATACCAATATCTACACCAGGTGTAGAGTTATTAATAAAATCTGTGATTTCTCCCTCACATACAGGATCAGCAGTAAACACAGGATCCGGTAAATCCCAAACATAAATAGTCTCTATGGATGGAGCAGAAACACAAGTTACATTTCCTGGTAATTGTAATTCTGTTTGTAATGTTACAATATGTGGCCCAGGTGAGCTAAATGCAAAAGATGTAGTTGGATTATTAGAAATAATTTGATTATTTCCTCCAAAGTCCCAATACCAAGTATTTATCCCCCCACTAGTGTTTCCAGTAAATGGAGTTTCTATTACACCACTTGGAGAATAACATACAGTATCCCAAGTAAAGCTAGCTACAATACCAGCCCAAACATTAATTGTATTAATAGCTGGCAACGAAATACAACCTTGATCATCAGTGACAGTAAGTGAAACATTATATGCTCCTGCTTGTGTGAATGAATGATCTGTATATCCAACAATCTGATTCAAATCTTCGCTACAAGTTGGCTGGGGTATACAATGTGGATCATCAAAATTCCAATCCCACTCAACAATTTGTGCACCTGTCCATGCATTTTGTGAACCACCAGTTACATTTATACTTCCATCAAAATTAACTACATCGCCTATACAACTTGGATTGCTAGATGAAATAAATCCAGCTTGTGGTGAATCATGCACTATAATTTGATGTTCAATAGTACTATCACAAAGATTAAGTGATGTACAAGTTAGTCTAACAAGCCATTCTCCTGCTGAAGGAAAAGTATATACAAATGTTGTTTCAGTAGGCAAGATAGGAGGCGTACTAATCCATGTAAGACCATTGTCGCTTGATACTTCCCATACTCTAGAAATAATTTCATCCCCATTACTAAAACATGTTAATGGCTGAAAAGTTGTAATATCAAACAATGTATCTTCTACATTAACACAAAAATCTTCGGGGATAAAATTAGTATTTGGTTTTGGATAAATAATAAATGGTTTATCGTTTCCTAAAGCATCTTTATGTATATACGTACTTGGATTTCCTGTTACAGTATTTACTGTTGATAAACCGACATAATAACAACCAGGATCATTAAACTGATGATTATATTGATTAGGAGTTGGAGATTGAGGTTGTGTTGGAGTCCAGGAAGATCCAGGGTTTGGTAATCCTGTAGAAGGGTCAATATCAAAACACCATTTTGTCACATTATTTGGATCATAAGTTGATAAATCAGTAAAAACAAAATTTTCATCTTCACAACCTTCATCTGCAGGAACAGTAAAATATGAAGTCACTGTACTTGAAGTTACCGTAATACTACAACAATATGTTTCTGGTAAACAACCATAGGTATTAGTATTATAACCTTCCAAACATATATTATAGGTTCCTGCTGAGTTGTAAGTTAAAGATATTGGAGGAGAATTACATGGTCCAAGATTTTGATTTGGATCTGGCCAGTTCATATTTATATAAGATCCATTGCAGACTGGATCAATTTGTGAAGGACCAGGACTACTACTTCCTGGTGCTGTTAAAACTAACCAATCAGTATTTCCATCAGGACCTCCAGATGCTGCTGGACAAGAATCAGTTGTTCCAGGGCAAGATGGTGGTAATGGAGTTGCTTCAAGATTACCAATACCATTTAAGATGATATCTATTGATTGTCCAGCGTAAATTACAGGAGATATTCCGTTTGTAAAACAATTATCAGCAGCAGTTGTAACAAAGGCTGGTTGAGGCCTAGGGTTTATAGTTATTGGAGAAGAAATATTATAAACTCCACAATCATTAGAGATTGTTAATTTTACTAAATATGTTTTAGGTCCAACACCTTGTTGTACATTATTCCATATTGAAGTTGTAAATGTTGGTACTATTAAGGACGAATTTCCTGGTAAATCATCCCATACTACAGTTCCTGTTACATCATCTATTATTTCCCAATAAGAATTAGTAATTATACCAAATGCTCCCGTACCTGGTGTTGCTGAAGTTATTAAATTCAAATTTTGATCCTCATAACAAATACTATTAAGAGTTGAAATAGTTGCAGATGGACTGTTTATAACATCAACTTGTGCTACATTGGAGATAGCAACATCACAACCATTACCACTTAAAGTAATCTCACAATAGTAATAATATGAACCTATAGTATTAAAAACAGGTGGTGTATAACTACTACTAGTTGCTCCTGCAATAAGAGTACCACCA
>Ga0160423_10000807_pt1 | contig 26216 bp, 47 predicted proteins | sample CRUFie14St8metaG_FD_108191 | JGI IMG/M metagenome (GOLD analysis project Ga0160423, IMG submission 108191) | Marine microbial communities from the Costa Rica Dome - CRUD Field 142mm St8 metaG | ecosystem: Environmental > Aquatic > Marine > Oceanic > Photic zone | place: Costa Rica: the Eastern...
CCAGCACTAACGGCACTTCCTACGAAGCCTTTTCCTATTATGCCTAATTTAAACTGCTTATCCACTCTTTTTTACTCTTAATATATCTCTTAATGTGTTTTATACTGTGCAATTTTAATTTATGATTTAATATTCTGTAAGTCATTCCTTCGTGGTTTAACACATCTTCCCAAACTTTATGCCTATCCCCTATGCCTAATGCTACGACACTTAAAAAACTAAAACAATCTATGCCAACAAATATTTTATTATCGACTAATTCTAACAAATATGGTATAGTCCACTCCCGTGTTTCTTCTTCAGTGGCATAATCGGTATACCATTTTAATGTTTCAGGATTAATTTTATAACCAAACTTTTCAGGGTCTTTATCCATATCTGAAAGCCAGCCTTCGTCATAAGTTAATATCTGGTCTTTCGTGTGCTCATATGAGTCAATTGCTAACTCGCCCATTAATACATTATCAATTAGACCTTTGCTCAACAGCAATTCTAATTTAGACTTAGTATTTTCTTTTGTATCACCTATAAGACCTGTAATGAAACAACCGTTAATCCAACATTTAGGCATTTCTTTTCTAATTGTTTGTAAGGTCTTAACAAAGCCTTCGAAATCATATCCTTTTCTAATACCTTTGGCGGCTTCTTTGGATAATGTTTCAATACCAAAGTTTAAACCTACAAGGTTTGCTTTTTTTAGCAAAGGTATTTGTTCTGGTCTTCTTGATAACACATCTAGTCTAGCAAAAGCAACTAAGTTAGGTGTGTAATCTAATTGAGAAACAACTTTTGCTAATAGTTCTAACTTTTCATTGCTTTCGTTAAGAGTATCATCGGCAATATAGAAATTTTTTATTCCGTATTTATCCTTTGCTTCTTGGAATGTGTAAAGCATTGCTTCTTCACAACTTAGGTTAAGTTTTTTAGAATTTCGCAAAGGATAATTACAAAAACTACAATTAAATTTACAACCAAGCGAAACTTCTACACCTAGTACATCATTTTCATTTAAGCAATCATCTTCTGTTAATAAATCAAACAGCACTGGCTTTTCAATTTCCATATCGTAATTACGGTTTGTATATATGTGACCATATTCTGTGTCATTGAACTTACTTAGGTCTTCGCCGGCAAGCCAACCTTGTAACATTTCTTTTGGTCGTCCTAAAAAGACACCATCGATATCTTCTTTAACAAGTTCCAACTCTTCAAGATCAACACTTCTTAATCCACCTATAATTATTTTAACATTTTTTAATTCTGTTTTTATCTCTTTTGACAGTTCAATAAAATATCTTAATGTATCATCGTCAACAAATCTAATAGGTACACTCAGACCAATTACATTATTGTTTGAATTTTTAAAGTAGTCTATAAGCGATTGTTTAAGTTCTTTGCGGTCCCAAAAGGTAGCAAAGTCAAACACGGTACAGTCAGCACCTGCTTCGAAGAAAATTTGTTTAACTGATTGAGCACCGAAGCCGCGGTAATTGTTCAGCATTAACCCATTATTAGTTTCTGTGAGTATTGCGGCTTTCATACCAATATTTATCCTAGGGCATTCATCTCTAATTCCACCAATGTCGCACTAAGATTAATCTCTGGATCAGCACAAGACACACTCTTAACCATGCCGTCCCTTATGATAACAATACTCTGATCTTGCTTTAGTGTATCAGCACCCCAAAGATCTAAATTACGATATAAGAATTTAAAAATGTCTTCATACTCTTCTGGCCTTGCTTGATCACAAATAAGTGTTCTTGCTTCTTTATACTTGCCTGCTTTGAATAATTCTACCATAGACAGCATCCAGTCGCTCTGTGCGGCATCGCCATCTTGAGGACTTTGTAAAACACCTTCAACTACATTCTGCTGTACCAAGTTGATGCTCTTACGCAGATCTGGATAACTTGCTTGTACATAAGTATCAAGTGTTTCTAAATCTATCTGTACGTCCTCTTCGACACAGATAGTTGCTATCCTGGCTGTAAATTCATTTATGTCTAGTTTCTCAATATGGAAACCTTGGGACCTAGAATGAAGTGCCGGGATAATTCTTTGTGGGTAGTTACAAGTTAAAATGAACCTGGCAGTTGTGTGATACATCTCCATCATACCACGCAATGCCGCCTGCCCGTTTGGAGTAATATAATCTGCTTCGTCAAGTAGTACATACTTGAACTCTCCAAAAGGCATAGTACTCACAAAGTTTGTGATTCTATCTCTAATAACGTCAATACCATTTTCGTTACTAGCATTAATTTCTAGTATATCAAATTGATCTACTTCTAAACTGTGTAGCAATACTTTTGCTAAAGTTGTTTTACCTGTACCAGGAGCACCACTAAACAATAAGTGTGGCAATGCCCCGTCACTAATCCAACCCTCTATCTGCTTACGTTGATTAGCATCTCTAAATACATATCCGTCAACAGTTGTTGGACGATATTTTTCTACCCATAAATCTTTCATTCAAATACCTCAATACTTGTTACAGTAGAATAAGAAGGCTTAAATGTTCTTGTCTTCTCTACTCTTTTAATCATGCCCATAGAATCTTTGTAATACGTTACAAGCCTTTGCTTAATAACACCCTCTACTGGTTTGGTATACAGTTCTTCTGTATCTTGATGACTAGGTAACTGGTGACCAGTATCTACTTGCTGATCATCGTACAAGTCATCGAATAAGTTGCCTTGTTTCATAACCTTTATTATATACTATTAAATGAAAAATGTCAATTACTCTTTCAGTTTTTTCCAGGCTTCTTCTTTTTGATGTTCCAATAACCATTCGTCCTCGCCGGCATAACTAGGTGCGTCTTTAATAGCCTTTTGTGCTTGCCACAAAACCTTATATATCTTTTGTTTACAACCCCAACCATTAAAGCCATCAATGTTAGGATCATGCATTACACCTTCCCATTGCCATAATTGTTCTGCTATTGCTTTATTACCTGTCTTTTCTATGTATGGCATTACTCTCTCCTTTATTTTAAACCCTGGCACTTAAACTTTCCCTTTTCAGTCTATGTTTTTCATTTTTATTTTTAAACCAAACTCTAACAAAATACTTTCTAGTTACTGCTACAAGGGTAAACCAGAAAGTTAAAAACACTGAAGTCCAAAAGATTATATCTGCTTCGCTTTCTAGTTTGGGTATGAATGTTCTGTTAGCAACATATAATAATAACATGTTTAGTGGAAAGTTAATTAATAATGCTAATGCTGTATCGCCGATTGATTCTTTTAACGACTGTTTATCTATACTCAAACTTCACCTGGGTTTACCGATTGACTTGATGTTTGTTTTGCTGAATATACTTTTTGGTGTTCGGGCAATGAACTGCTCAATGCTTGACCCTCAATATATTCTGCTGGTAAGTTTGGTCCAGGGTAGTATCCTAATACACCATCATGATAGTCAACCTTCCAAAACATAAACTCGTGATTGGTCTTTGCCGCTGGATTTATAATACTCTCAACAGCATCAGGCTCACAATGTAAAGTTTGTGCTAACTGATCTCTATGGTTATCGATACTTAGTTTCATATTTGTAGTCCACCTACCATGCTTAACTATAACCCAATAACCTGGTTTAAGTTCGTCACGTATATTTGGTCCTACGTCTAATACTTGGAACCATCTGGCACGAATACCTGTTTCTTTGGCATCGTCGTTTAAAAGATAGATTCCACTGGCGAGTCGCTTTTCTCCAAAGTCGCCATTAATACATAAAAGGTTGTCACCTATTGCTGATAATTTACTCATCTTCTTCCCAGTCATCCTCAAAAATTGGTACCATTTCAAAATCTCCGTTAGGTAGTTCCACCTCCTTATACCCTACAGGCTCTTTGCTTTGTGCTTGTGCTTTATTTTGAGCAATTTGTTTTTTAACTGCTTGTTCTGGCTTAATCTCTTCTTGTTGTTTGACTGGTTCAGGATCTGGATCAGGTTGGATTTTCTTTTCCGCTTTACCTGTTTCTGCTGTTTTAGGAGTTGGCCCTCCTTTTCCTGAAGATACATCATAGTCACCTGATACTGGTTGACTAGATTTGATACTAACATTTTCATCCACGTTAGTTTCAGAATTTTTGTAAAACTCTCTAGCACGTTCGTCTGCTGTCTTAATAACTTTACCGCCAGGACCTAATAGATCACCTTTGGCATTTACTCTCATATTGCCAATAGCAACTGTATCGCCCTGTTGTGCGATAACAGATTCCATATCTATTACTTTTCCTTTACTTGTAATATGTTTACTCATCTTTCAAAAATTCCTTTATGTCTAGGTTGTATTTAAGACTATCCACTTTGTGTACGCCTATTAAGTAGAGTACATAACTTGCTACACTACTACCTCTACCAACACCCCAAACAAGGTTATGTTTTCTCATAGTATCAATAATATATATCAATACTCTTAAAACCGGATAAAGGTTTCTGGTTTTATATAACTCTAATTCAATACTTATCCTCTTTAATGCTTCATCACTGGCATCCTTTGGCAAACATTTTGCTATATGTTCTTCTATGTTTAATGTTTTGTAATGCTCTGGTATGAACCATTTATCTTGTTGCTGTTTGTGGAATGTTTTTACATCAACGTCTAGTTCTTGTAATATTTTTATAGGATTTACTGCTAATTCACTACACAAAAAGTTATATTGTCTAGCATCATCTGTATTACTAAACTCTATATCATCTAGTATAGTATTATTATATAACAATTCTATACCGCGATCTTCATCTACTAGCGGTCTATTAAATTTGTCCAATTCTAAATTAACTTTGGTTTCCATTTTTTCTTTTTAAAATCTTCTAAGTCTATAACTTCGCCTACTGGTTTATTGCCATCAGACATTGCTTCTCTGAGTTTTGCTTCTAATTCATCTAATGGCTGTGAAACTGCTTCTTGCACTTTTTCGAAATGATTTTCTAAATAATGATTGTATTCTGTTTCGTCTTTCGCACAACCGTCATATGTGCTAATATCATTTCTAAACCACCATGCCTGTTCATGAAACGGCAAACCTTTATCTGCTATCATTTCTTTTATGCTAGGCAAATACGCATACTCATTGTCGTCATCGTAATAATTATAACAAGTATTTGTTCTATTGTCAATGACTTCTATACATCCTATGAAACAATCCTTAGTTATTGTAGATAATTTAGCATGTAACATAACACCTAAAGATGCTTCACCATTGTCGGGAGACAGTATAACATTATTATCAAATTCACTAAACAAATTAAGTAACTGATCTGCTGTCTTTGGTACAGTTAAGAAAGATTCATGTAATATAGATTCCAACATAAAAAGAATTTTATGATAGTTTATGGAATGATTAATATTAATATCTTTTTGTGTAGTATCGCCTTCTGGTGGTACTGCTGTAATTTCTACAGTAATTGTAAATGGAATACTTTCTAAAGACAGTAACCCATCAAAATTATGTATTTTGTTAATGATTATGTCTTTACTAATTTTAGTGAAACTATTTTTTGGTGTCGTATACATAAGATTGTGCTAATAATTTTGTAACAGCAACTTGTCGCATTGCCTCTCTTTCTTCTTCAGGTATTGGATCTGGGTCAACCATCATTTCCCCTTCACCAACTTCAAACACTGACTCTCCTTCTTCAATATCCTTACGCATTATTGAAAGTGTGATTCTTTCTCTATACTCATTCCTTGCGTCATCAATATAATTAACAAGTTGCATGTACGCAGGATAGTTAGGATTTGCCCTAAGTAACTTTGAAGAAAGTTCATCTATGTGATTTAATAACTCTTCGTCATTAAAGTTAGTAAAATCATTAAACATTTTTACTCTTCAAAATAAACTCTGCCATAACTTTTTTATCTTTAAAGCCTATAACTTTGCCTCGAATTTGTGCTTTATCCTCACGCAAACCCTTACGTTTAATAAATTCTCTTCCTTGTTGTTTATTATTTAGTGTTGCCTTATAATCAAAGTTATTCCAATGTGATAACATTTTTTCTGCTCTAACATTTAATTCTGGCAAAACGCCATCTCCAAATATTCTTTGTGCTTCTTCAGTTGACCACAAACTAGATTTAGGTGTAGAACTTTTCATAATTAGACTGACTTAAACTATTAAATGTGAAACGTTGGCTAAAGATAAAATCAACACTAGGCAATGCGTTTTTAATACAAAACTCGATTGCGTAATTCTGTGTCCTGCCTCCTAATGTTAAATTGTAATTATTAAGAATACTTTCGTTAAAACCTAACGGTAGTTTAGCATTACCGATGTTGTTATTGCTTGTTTTAACAGGTTCAAACTCGGTAGTCATTATCTTAGCCATTTGCTTTTTAATGTCCTTAACACCTACGTAGACTGTCTGTATGCGGTTTGAATTGCCTGAGATGAACTTGAGCATTGTTCTGCCGCTATTGCTTGTTAAAAGGGTGTATTCGTCTTGTTCCTCAATAATATCCCAATGCCAGTGTTCTAAATAAAATTGTAAAGTTTTTTGTAAGTCTGTAGTTTCGTAAACAATTGAATAGAAGTTTATAAGTTCACTAGGCGATATCATATTTGTAACAGGTTCAAAGCATTCTGTAATATAGTCGCCCATTGCTTCGTGCCCTGCTATAGTAATTTCTATACCATTAGGATCTTCTAATTGTTGGTATTCCTCAGGTTCATCACTTGAAAAGCCTAACCCATAAACACCGTCTTCTTCATTAATGACATGCCTAACATACATGATAGCACTACCAGATGAGTACCAACTAGCAACATCATCTGTGTTGTCACTGAGTCGTTTAAACCCTAAATCAGCAAAATGTTGTAGGCTATGCGTATCGTGTTTGATAACACTCCATTGGTATTTTATAAATGTTAAATCAATTTTTGTTTTTTCCATTAGTATCCCCATGTAGCAAAACTAATTCTTCTACCAGATCGAACTGGTGCTATTTCGTGACTGTACATAAATGTTGAAGGAAAAATTAAAATTTCACCTTTATTTAATTTAATTTTATGTTCTTTATTAAAAACAATTTCGCCGCCCTCGTGTTTGTCATCAAGACAACCTAAAATTGAAAGTATTGGAATACCCTTTCTTTCACCATCAAATATGTTTCTAATATAGTCTTTATGATATCGCATACAATCGCCAGTTTCGTATTTGTTTATACGCAAAGGAGAAAGATAGTTTGCCCCTATGCCCAATTCTGGAAAGTACTGGTTTATTGCTACTCTTACCCATTTTCTTAATTCTAGGTAGTGATCATCTGAATAATGTCCTCTATACAACACTTTACTATCGCCTTTAGGATTTACAATTTCGCCAGTGTTTTTTAGTTCACCCCAGTTATCATGTTGCCAATTTTCATTACTATCAAGACTGCTTACAACTTCATCACAAAAGTTAGTTGGTATAGCATTTTTAAATGTTTGAATAAACTGATAAAGATTTTTATTTGCTGTCATCACTCACTCCGGTATCAGCCGTATCGCATTTGCCACAACACTCCGGAGTTCCACAATGATCGTGAAGAACTCCGTCCTCGTCATAACCTTGTTCATTGGTCTTTTTGGGTTGGGTTGGATCAAATATATCTGGTTGTATTTTCTTCACTTCCATACAGATATTTATCTGTATTTAGGTGCGTTTGTCTACAATCTCGTCAATTAAGCCAAATTCTAATGCTTCTTTGGCATTCATAAAGTTATCTCTATCCATAGCACTTTCAAAGTCCTTGAATGACTTTCCTTTGCTATTATGTTTAACATAGATGTCTGTTAATTCTGATTTGATTCTAATAATTTCATTGGCACGGATTTGTATATCACTTGCTTGTCCACTTGCTCCGCCTAAAGGTTGATGTATCATATGTCTAGCACCGGGTAGCATAAAACGTTTTCCAGGAGCACCGGCCTGTGCTAAAAGACTGCCCATACTACATGCTTGGCCCATTACAATCGTAGACACATCTGGTTTAATATACTGCATTGTATCATATATTGCCATACCTGCTGTAACAACACCACCAGGAGAGTTTACATAGAAACTGATTTCGTTTTCACTGCTTTCTGCTTCAAGAAAAAGTAATTGAGCACAGATGCTATTAGAGACTTGATCGTTTACTTCTCCATTAAGGAATACAATTCTTTCTTTTAACAGTCTGCTATAGATATCATAACTACGTTCGCCTCCTGCTACTTTTTCAACTACATACGGTATAAAATTCATTACCAAATCTCCTTTTCTTTTTCTTGCGGTATTATATTAATTATCTTTTCATCGCACATCTCAATGATTTTTTTGTGTACCGTGCTATGAAAAACATGTTCTTTAAATGTATCAAAATTAAGATTTAACATTTGTACAGGTATTTCTGTTTGTCTCCAAGGAAATATAAAATTACATTTTTCTATACTTTGTATTTCCATATTATATTTTAATTGATTTAATATCCAATGTCTTGTTTGTGCTATATTACTGTAGTCTGAAGACGGATATGTTGTATCACAATTATGATCAGCACATTGTAAAAAGTTATACAAGTAAGAACCTTTACACTTTTGTAATTCTTCGTTGTAATCTAAATCATAATGCTGAAAAAGTGATTTAACATGTTGCGGAAACCTCAGCATTTCAATACCTCCATAATGTCCACTTATAAGATGTTTAGAATATTCTAAAGGTACTTGTCTATAAGCAAAACCCGGAAAGTTATTTGTACTATTAGCAAACAGTTGAAAGTTAGGCGATTGTTCATGTGGCTCATTTAGTAATACTTTACCTTGATTATCGAGTTTAACTTCAATAGGTAAATTAAACTTATTAATAATTGCTAATAAAACACCTGTATCCAAACCTCCGCTGAAATGTAAAACAGCAGGACCATTTATTTGCTCTAATGCTGATTCCATATATGTCTTTAACAGTATCATAATGTTATGAGCACAATGATCTAAAGATAAATCTTGATCAAAAAAAGCAGGCTCTTCTTCAAATGGAGTTGAATATAATTGTAAATCTTTTATATAAAAATCTCTATCAATAGGTAAGTTATCAGTTGATCTGTGATTAGGATGATTGCTAAACAATGAAATGTAATTAGATGTTATACCCTGAGTACGATAATCATCGAACTCAATGTGCCAACCTTCTTCTGTTTTAGTTATTTTTGTGTAATTACCTTTGCGGTCTTTAATTTTATAACCTTTGAAGAATCCATTTTCAGTCTTTGTCCATCCTACATCTAGAAACAGACTTACACCCGCGGATTCACCTTTTTTCATCATACCCGGCGGACGTTTAATCTGACCGGGCGTCATAAAACTAAATATCACTTCTGTATAACTCCAAAGTGTTTAAAACTTCTTTGTACTGCTACTGCTTGAACATAAGAATCAGCAAGAGCACTATGATGATCAACTTGTATGCCATCTAAGTTTTTGCGTGGGTCACGTGGCATAAGATTAAAAATAGTTCTGCTGTCGCAAATTTGCCAGTATGCCCAGTTCTTATGTACGGCAAACTGATCAAACAAATGTTCTAGAATTACCATATCAAACTGCGGGCCTTGGCACCATATCTTGTCACACCCAACTAACCATTTATTTAATTTTTTACAGAAATCTACAATACCAATTCGGCCTTCATCGCCTAATGCCTCTTGTCTAATATGCTCGTCTTGTTTTGCCCACCATTGTAAAGTTGCGTCGTCAATTTTTCTACCCATGTGATCTTGTTGATCTACATCTAATCTTTCAAGAAAACCACTATGCGGTTCAATGCTGTTCCAAGGATTAAATTTTACAGCACCCACAGTTAATACAACACAATTCGGGCCTGTGCCTAGTGTTTCAATATCAATCATCGCATGTGTGGCCATAAGATTACTCCATAAAAGTAATATTATACTACCTTATTTGGGGATTGTCAAGTATTAATCTTCGTAATCTAGATCGTCGATTTGATTTTGAATATCGCGTATTGCGTCTTCGAATGGTTCTTCTAATTGATATATGGCAGACTCTAAAGCATTCTTTAGTTCTAATACTTTACTTTCGTCGTATTTGTCTAACTCTAAGCCTACATCTTCTGCTATGCCGCCTAATTTAGATAAGATTTCAATATGTGTATCTACATATTTTATATTTCTTGTTGTATCTCTAGCCATGCCTAAAGCAGATTCTAATTGATCTAATCTCTGCTCTAACTTTTCTCTATCCTCGTAGATACCTTTCTTGCCTAAAGGTAACTTTTCAATACCTGAAGCATCATAAACATCTAATGCTCTATCTTTCTTTGGTGTTGTTTCTTTTTCGTAAATGCCTTTTTTATCTAGTGTTAGTTTCTTTTTCTTTTTCTTCTTTTTCTTTTTACTACTTGGATTGTAAGTTCCTACACCATAACCACCGTAACCTACAAAGAAACCGCCTCTGTATGAAGTTGGAGTACTATCAGAAGAAGGTGAATCGGAGGAAGAGGTCGCACTCGAACTTGATCCTGTGCCGCCACTATCTGCAGACCCTCCGTCTCCACCTGAACTTGTTCCACCAGCACTTGCTCCGCCTGAGGCTCCTGCTCCAGCACCACCACCGGCTCCGCCGCCACCAGCACCACCGCCACCGCCGCCTCCGGCTTCTGCGTCTAGTCTTTTCTTCTTGATTGCTTCAGCAATTTCTTCGTAAAACATCTTACTCGTATGTTGCGTCTAAAGTTTCTATTTCATCTTTGGTTAGATCTGAATCTGCTAATGTGCTAGAATCGTATCCTGTTGCTTTATGTAAAGTTCCGTTATCAATGTGCTCGAAATATTGTGTCATAGTTCCTGACACGTCTCTACAAAAAATACACTTATATACAGTTTCATCTACAGGTGTGTTACCAACTGCGGCAGGTGTTTCTTTTGCGTTTGCTAAAATAACATCAGGATCTAAGCCTTTAGCAGTAATATCATCTCTAATCTTTTGCCATGTATCTAATGGCGTTGCTAATGTATAATGACTCATTTTATTCCTCTTTATATATTGTCCAGGCACCATATGCAATCATGCCCCAACCTATTAAACTTGTAGGGATTAGTATCATAACGATACCACCGACTACTAGGACTGCTCCGTCCCAACTAGTTCTCTCCTGTGTTCTGTCAAATACCCAATCTTTAAGTTTGTCCATTTTGATCTCCTAAGTATGTAAGTATTTATCTACTTACCCTGCGGAGACTCTTCATCAAGGTTATCTACATACTCAATATAGTGTGGCATACCATGATCTGATACAATATCAAAGAAACTAAAACGTTTACAGGCATCAATAAAGCCTCTAAATCTATCTTTTATGCGTTGCCAATATGTAGCATGCCTAATGTTACCAAACCTATTAATATACATAAGTTTACCTCCGTGTACAAAACCAAATGCCATCGGTGGTACTCTTGGAACTATGTCATTATTATTGACATATCTGTGGTATGAACCTATCTTACATCCTTCTAAATGACGTCTAAATGCTCTTGTACCTACTCTAGGTTGTCCAAAAGTCTTTAATTCTTCTACTGGAATTTTGTCATGACAAAGCATTTCAGCAACTAATACTGCCATTGCTCCGCCTAAACTGTGTCCACACACATATACTTTTTCTTTATTCTTTCTGCCGGCTTTTACTGCCTTTAGAATACCTGGATAAACTTTGTTAGCCTCTTCCCAGAAACCTGAATGAACCATACCATTGCGTTCATGTCGTACAGGAATAGTCTTCAAGTCTGCTAATACATCTGCGAACTGAGTTGGTTCTGTACCTCTACAAGCAACAACTATTTTACCTGTACCGAAATATACCCATGCTTGAGCATTTTCGACAGAAACAAACACAGGATTCTTCTTACCAAATCCAGGTGGTCTTTTCTTTTGCCTTTCAGGATCATCAGGGTTAAGGTAACTACGTCCAGCCAGTCTAGCCATTACTTTGGCTTGAGATATCTCCTCCAGATTTTCAGAGATAAGTTTATTTTCTGTACTCATAATTACTCCTACCTAATTATACATGTATTTATTGAATTTTACTAAATATTAATATGGATGATAACAAACTGATATTGATATCAGAGTTAATCTCAGACAAGAAAAGACAGGAGGAAGAACTAGAGTTCTATGAAGCAGAACTTAGAAAACTTTTACTCCGATTAACGTTCCTACGTCACGAAATATCAACAACTGAAACTATCATAAAGATGATAACCAAAGAAGAGGTTATAGATCTAAGAAAATATATGACTAGAGAAGATGATGGTACACCCTATTAAAAAAACAAAGCCCCACATGAAGTGAGGCCTTGTGTTTCTGTTTATAAACCTTTGCTCTGGGCAAGAGTATTTACTTAGAATATTAAAATAGGTTTCATTGCGAGGTACATGAACAACACCATGAAGGCTAAGCCTCCTAACGTGGCAATATCATTGCACGTCTGGCCGTTTGGACAATACTTCTCTTTGAAGTTTTCCAATTTATCTGGTAAATTTGTAAAGGTTTCAGAAACAAAACTTTTAAATGTATCTGTCGTCATTATTTTCTCCTAGTCTAAACATTTAGCACTAGATCGTTCACAACTCCTTACGGACTTTGCTCAGGGGTTAAAGTTCCTTAACTTTTTTAATTTCGTATGTTGTGTCTTCAACCATTGTTGACTACAACCGACAATTCCAACCGTCCTGTTGTGGAAGAGATCAAGTATCTTCCATAGAGTATTTATCTATCATTAACACATCAGTTAAGTTTTATGGTGTTTTAAGTCGTTTTAATTAAAACTTTGCCCCAACCTTGTCTGCGTTTGTAATACATCCTGTCCATGTATTCTTCCTCAGTATCATAAGGCATGAGCAATTCTAAGGTAAGTTCGCTTTTATCTTTGGTAAGTTCTACATCATCATTAATATAATCCATAAAATTATAATCAAATGACATATTCATTGGATACTCTATGTCCATGTGAGTAACATAGAATGTTTGAAACTTCATAAGTGGTGAATAATATTTGTCAGGTATGTCTAGCCATTCCTTACTACATACTTTATCCACAAAGTTCCATATCTGTAATGGCTCTTTATGAAAGTCTTGTTGTGCCGACCACATAAGTGTATGTCCACTAAAGCCATCTGCTATTCCTGTTTCTAAATATTCTGTAAGTTGTGACTTGGCTGTATCAAATAGTTGTTTTACATAACCGTCGTCCTCTTGTATGTGTTGCCATAATCTATTATAAAAGTCTAAGTAACTCATATCTTTGTACTTGCGTAGGAACCTACTGAGTATTTGTGTCCAACCATAGTTGTGAAAGTTATTGATCATCCAGGCATATAACCAACTGTCTATAAACTTAGGCATTGGCATATCCTTTGTGCCACGTACAAGAGTTACACTTTCACTGATGCCATCTTCTTCTTCAAAGCCACTGATATAATCTTTAACAACAATAGTATCTATTTCATGTTCTTGTCGTTGCCCAGGTGTATTAAGATGTGCGTTCTCTAGTAATTGTGCTAACCAACTTTCAATAGCATTATGTTGACCCATTTCAATTACATCACATAATCCTTTACTCCAACTTTCAAATGTTTCTTTAGGTAAGCCTAGTATGAGTTCTGTGTAACTAGGTATCTGCTCTTTGTTACATATATCAAATATGTGTTTGAGATTACTAAACTCCATGTTACGTCTTTGTATTTCGTCTAATACATCCATGTCCATACTTTGTACACTTAAAGTTAGTCCTCTATTGAAGCCACTACTGATAAACAATTTAACAATCTTCAATACATCTTCTGAACTATTCTTGTACCATGTTGCGTCTACTACTTGTGGATAGCCAAACTCTTTTTGTAATGCTACAAGTTCTTCTGTGAATTGCATGTCGCGGTCTTTGAACACACCAAAGTTTGCGTCTGCTATTGTAACGTAATCCATTTTGTTATGAGCCATCCAATGTAATTCTTGTAACACTTTTTCTTCTGGAAACTTTTTTAGTTTGCTGTAAGTTAGTCCGCCCCAATCACAGAATGTACAAGCAAAAGGACAACCACGATTAGTTTCTAATGTACCATTCCAAAGTACGCCTGGATTGTCTGCTATAATTTTTTCAAACACACCTGTCAAATAAGGACTTGGAATGTCTAATTCTGTTAGTCTTGGATAGTTATATATTTTGTCTATAAGTTTACCGTTGATTAGATTGCGTAAGATATCTGTAAAACTTAGTTCGCCTTCTGCTAGACTTATTGTATCAACGTAAGGGTGATGTTTAAAGAACTGTTCTTCTTCTGGTCTGTCTGTAACTTGTGGTCCACCAAATACTATTTTACATTTAGGGTATCGCTCTTTGACTTTTTGGGCAACTGCTTTACTCCATTCCCAGTTCCACATGTAACAACTAAATGCTATCAGGTCTGGGTCTTCTAGTCTGTCAACTAGAGTGTCTACATTCTCTCTACGGAATATTATATCCTTGAGATCTACATTTTCTTTTATATCATCAAACTGACTGGCATAACTCCATAGACAACCAATGCTGTATGGAATCCAATAGCCAGTTTTGCCAGCAATTCCAAACCTAAAGTTCGGCTGACAAAGATATAAGTTTAACATAGCAGTATTTATCGATCAAAAAAAAGCCAATGCAATAGCACTGGCTTTTTGAATACTTGGTCCTTAATACGTTACTTCACTTGAAATGACGCTCTGGCTTCTTTGACTAGGTCTGCTTTCTTCCTACGCAAATCTAATTCAACACCATTCTCTCTTGCTAATAATTCTAGTTCTGCTTTTGTCTTTTTATTTAACTCAGCAACACTAGGAACTTTAGGTTTAGCAGGAGCCTTTGGGGCCGGTGCGGGTGTTGGAGCAGGTGCGGGTTTGCTTTCTACAACATCATCCTTTTTAAAAAATGATTGGTAAACAACAAATCCAACAATCGCTACTACAACAACTATACCTATGATAGAATTTTCCATGGTTTATCTCCTCAATTGGTTATCTAGTTTATCTAGTAGATCGTATCGATCTTTTTCGAAAGTGTGTTTAAGATTGTAAGGATTGTACCTTTTGTATGTGGTGCTTCTAATTCTATTAGCAACTTCTTCTACTATTAATTTGTCCTTTACATCTTTAAATCCGGCAACGTCGGCGGGACTTTGCTCGAATTCCACTCCATCCATATTTTCCAGTAATTTGAACAATGCTAAATCAAACTCCAAATAACTGAATCCAAACTGTTCTTCATCTGAACTAGAAATACCTAATCCATCTGTAGGAACAGCAAAAACAACACTATCAGGCACACCTTGCATTTCAGCAAGAGCAGGAACTTCCCAACTCTTACTTAATGATTGTATAGGTGAGACGTCGCCAACGTCACCGTGTAGTGTCCAAAACCCTGCGGCCAGTTCAGAAAAATTATCTGTACTTGCTACAAAGCCATTACTTGCTCCAGCAAGATTATAAAGAGTAATCATTCTTAACCTTGCTCTGATGTTTCCTTTTCTTATCTTGCTGTGTACATCATTTGTAATGAGTCCAGCATCAATCTTGTATTGTTGTTTTACTAAATGTTCGTATGCTTCTGTAAGATCTATATGTCTATGATCAATGCCTAAAGCCTGGCAAGCCTCAACACCTCGATCTGTTTCTTCTTCGACTTGATTAATAGGCATAGTGACACCTATTACATGATAACCAGCATCTCTAAATAAACTGGCAGTAAGAGCACTATCAATACCACCACTCATGCCTACGCAGACATTACTGATTTGATATTTGTTAGCATACTCTACTAAATTTTGTACTATGTCATTTCTTAATACTTGTAACTTTTCAATTGACATAAATTTTCCGCTCTTTATATAACTGTCAAGCAGTTTATCAAAAGCAGAAGATAGTTGCGGTTTACGATTATATTCAAAAATAATATTCTTTATAGCACTTGCTTCTTTTTTATTCATCATCCTCTCCTTTACCGTTTTTCATTTCATCAACCCAAGCCTTAACATCTTCTGCTATAACTAGATGTTTCTCATCGGCAGACGGAGTAATACCAAGTCCTAATTCGATTGCTTGTGAAAAATAATGATAGGCTCCACTTAATTGTGCTATGAATTCTAAATTTTCAATATCAATATCTAAGTCTTTAGCAATCCATACAGCATTTGTTATGAGTTCTTTGACAGCATCGTCGGCCACTTCTTGTAATATAGTATGATCGTCGTTGGCGTTTAACACTTTATCGCGATAAGCACTTAAATCAACAATTTTTGTCATTAATCAATGTTATTGACGTCTGGATATGTCTCGACGCCCTGGCCTCCATCGCCCACTTGCTTTTCTAACTCTTCAATTCTTGCTTTGAGAATGTTCACAATGTTCGACTGTTCATCGTCTAATAGTTTTGCTCCAATGTGTACTTTCTCTTGTTCTAATTGATCAACTGACTTTTCTAAATCCGCAATTCTATTTTCGGCATTGGTTAATGCTTCAATTAACTGCTTTTTTGTCATTTGAGTTTTGCTAGTCATACTAGTAGTTACCTACTTACCTTTAAAATTTAAATATAAACTGGTCCGAGAGCACCCTTCCGGTACTCTGTTTATCATGCCATGAACCTCACTGTTAGTGTTTACAAGCAAGTAACCACTCCCTAACTTATATGGCGGTGTCAATATGTTCACAAAATTATCTCCTCGTTCCAGTCCATTAAAGAAAAATGATGTTCCGCAATACTCTGGTGCCTCGTCATCTAAATATATTTGTATTGATATATCTATTTCTGTATTATCGACATGTGGCCAAAAGTAAAAGCCTTCTTTATCATGCCAAATTCTAGCATCTAAATGATCGCTTTCGGTAGTGCTAAATTTATCAGCAATTACTTTTTTAAGTTTTGATAAATCCTTGTATAAAGGATTGTTCATATCTATTTGACATTGGTTTCTATTTGAATATTCTTCTGTTTTATAAGACATATCAAATGTTTGATTTAAGGCATCTGCTTCTTGTTGTTCTAACACATCAATCAAAGGTATTATATTAATATTATCTTCGCCATTGTAATATTTTCTACTCAATATTGTTACAGGAGTATCTTTAATATAATTAGAAAGTTTTTCAAACATGCCAAGGAATCGCTATATGTATTAGTAAAAAGTAAGTAAGAAAATGTAGGAATTGATCTGTACCGTGAACAATCCAATACAATTGATCTGAGGGTGTCAACTGTTTTGCTTTCCACACATTACTCTTAGCAAAGTCTATGTGGTAATGTAATACACTATCTAACATTGCTAAATTGAAAGCAACAAATGGGTTTACAAAAGCACCAAAAACTATAAAAGTAAATATACCATGTAATCCTGCGTGTGCTAATCCTCCAGGGTGCCCATATATCGCTTTGTATTTAAACATCCAAGAAAACTGTAAATAATAATCAGCGATGATGTGTTTGGTGATTAACCATAGTAACATAGATAACTCTAAACTCATAAAAGTATCAACCCTCTTTGTTATATTTATAATTGGTGGAGCCACGGGGATTCGAACCCCGGACCTTCTGGTTGCAAACCAGACGTTCTCCCAACTGAACTATGGCCCCTTGAATTTATTTATTATAAATTAAACTAGTATTTAATGATTTCTGTATCAAGTCGTACAAGAATACAACTATTACACCACTTATTAAAAATCTAAAATCAAATAACAATGCTTCTGGACTAAATGGAGGAAACCATTGGCCTGCGTTTGCCATTACATGCCATACTAACCAACTGCTTAATAATGACATATACTTGCTGTCTAATGTTCTGCTAATGAATGGTGCTAATGCTAAAGCCGAGTAGGTCATTAACATGCTGTTATGAAAACCTATAAACAAATCACTCACAAACATTACCGCCAAAGGTAATAAGAATGCTAGATTGTTTTTAGTTAGGTAGGGTGTGATTACTGCTAATCCTAATAGTGGTTCGCTGTTTGGTGGTAGGGGTAATAATCTGCTTATAACTAAAGCAAAAAATAAAAGCAATCCTGTTCTAATTGTCGAAAGATTCTCGTTTGATAACTTCTTCCATACAAGTTTCGCAGTTTCTGTTGAACATTGCTCTGATGTATCCTTTTGTTTGCTCTCGACCTGCCCAACGAAAAGTCTTTTTACATTCCTTACAATGTCTTTTATGTAACTTGTATTTTCCCCATTTGTTATCATATGTGTCCTGGCGTCTTTGTTTAGAGTCTAAACTTGTTTCCTTTTTAGGCACGGTTTCTCCATTAATGTACAGTAGCGAATAAACGTTCTATCATGCTTTTACGCATGTCTTTATCTTTTATAGCGGCAACAAACTCCTCATTGATCATAAAATATTCGTCTGTTTCTGTGCTGTTATCTATACTGTCCTCAGGAATGCCTACCATTTTACAAATGTCACTAAACTTTAATGAAATGCCCTGTTCGTGTGCGTCAAGCATTATCTCAACGACAAGTTCGCTGATCAATTCCTCAAGTTTTCTATCTGACATCGTACTATTTATCCTAACGAAAAAAGGCGAGTATAATAAACCCGCCTTCCTTTCTACTTCGATCGCAATTTAAAGTCCTAGTGATCAGTGAGACTATATTATAGTTTTTATTTAAAGTCACTTAACTATTAAAAAATTGACTGGCAATTATTGTTATGTGATTTTAGAGGTATAACACCGGGCAATCCGGAAGACACTCTTCTACTAGTCAAATATATTATACTAAAAAGTATATATTAGGTCAACCTTTTATCATTAGTTCTATCTATATTATCGTCGTAAGTGGCATCTTTATATTTTGCTGGCTCATTACCTTGTGGACTATATCCTGCTTTCAACGGAACAGGCCTTCTTCTTAAACATTTAAAATAATGAGGAGTTTCTAAATTTTGTTTTTCCCATACACAATAAACATCGTGTAAAATTTCATCCTCTGTCACTACGCCTTCGGGAGAATCTAATTCGTATCGTGAACCGTGAAGTAATAAGTCATTTCTAACAAACAAATTAAATTTATCGCCATAGTGATATTGGTCAAACTTTTTCACATTCATCATATTCAAAATACCAAGTGTATTTGTATGTACGCAAGTTTCAAAATGAAAGCCGGTGTATAACCAATTACCGACTAATAAACCGCTCTTCATCCACTCCTCTACGAGATCAAAGTAGCATTTGATAGGACAGTTAATTTTATCTATGACTTCTTGATTAATTGTTTCAGTGCCGGACTCATGATGAATAAAAACAACTGTTGGATTAATTTTGTTAATTTCTTTGATAAGATATTCGTTAAATATTGGAAAGTTTGGTATATTTTCACTAGGTTTGAATGGGTCGACTAAAATAATTCCAAAAATGTCCATAATGATATTTACCTGGCGGAAAGGGAGGGATTCGAACCCTCGGTACAGTTACCCGTACTCTTCCTTAGCAGGGAAGTGCTTTAAGCCGCTCAGCCACCTTTCCGTAAATGTATTTACAGATTACTTGTAACGAAATCTAAAAATAATGACTGCCCTTTCGTGTGTAGGAACATCATTATCTAGTAGCATTTCTGTAGTAGGCGCACTATGAAAAACACCGTCGGGTCCTGCGTTATATGTAAATGCTAAATTAGGTTCAAATGGTATTTGCTTTATTAGTTTCCAATTATCATAGGGCCAGGTAGCACATTTTCCTTCGCCATTAATTGTGTCCTCTGCTAAACTTTTACCTGTATATTTCCAAAAACAAGTGCCTGCTTCTGGTGGTATGTTATCGCTTAGATAAACTTGTAAGTTAATTACTTTGTTAAATCCATCAAAAAAATCTTTGTGTATATCAGCATTTTCTCTATGATATTTTGTATGATCTTCTAAGTCCCACACATCAATATTTCTTTGTACCCACACACCATCTAAGTCTTTTCTGTCGCAGTTATAGTCTTCTTCTATTTGAGATAGATATTTTAATGCTGTGTCTATGGCAGACAGCCATGGCCTATTAAATTGTAACCATTCTGCGTCTGCGGTAGTCTTATAATTTATAGAAGTATTGAGACTACTGTTTTCGTGTGTTAATAACTCGTCAACTAAACTTGAATTATCAAAAAACTTTGTAGAAACTATTCTATCAATCATAATCGTATTTATTCTCATAAAAAAAGCCAGTGACTAGCACTGGCTTTTAAAATCTATGTTAAAGTGTTTACTTTCTGTTGAATATGTGATATAGGAAGAAAGCACCAACTAATCCTAGTAACCCTGCTCCTGACAGTCCTCCTAAGATTCCCATGATGTTATCTACCACTGAGATGTCTGGCCAAAATGGAATGTTTGCTCCGCCGAATAGTACTTCTAATACTACTCCTAATGCGATAACATGAAGTCCTGCTTCTGCTAGACCTTTTGCCCATCCGCCTATATTCTTAACAATATCCATAAATGAATACCTCCTATTTTATATTACTCTTGCCCTAGAGTATGAAGAAATAAGTTTTTCTTCACATATATTTACATATTTTCTACATAATATTATCTAATATTGAATACCTAAATTGGTCGTTAGGTACCTTATGAACATGGTACCAAAAAGAAAGGCCCGTAAGGCCCTTAAAAATCCATAAAAAAAGCAGGCCGAAGCCTGCTTAATTTAAAAGGTATTAGTTTACACTAATCCTGAAGCCATTGCTTTGTAACCTGCGGCAATGATTGCTCTAGAAGGTGTGCCTAAACGATAAACGTTTCTGCTTCTACCTTTAGTGTCAGTCACTGTATTTAGGTAAATTGGAAAACCTTTGAATCTTAGTGATTGAATCACTGCCTGTGGGTTTCCTGCGCCGAATTGGCTACTTAGTTGAGCAGAACTTAATGTTCTACCTGATTGTAGTGCTGATAGAACTTTTGATTCCATAGTCACTGTTGCTGTATTAGTTGTAGTCATATGACCTCCTATATTTAATACAAATTTCTGTGTAAAATTACACATTGTCTACTATTATACACAAATTAATTATAAGGTCAACCTTTTTCTGCCATTAATTTTTGATACTCGTCTATTTCTGGCTGTATCCAATTGATTACAATTTCTTTATATTTGTTCTTATAAAAACTAGTTCTAAATAGTCCTTTGTATATTTTGTATTCCGCTGATCCATATCTATTAGCAGAATTAAGAATATTAGGAGCATCTACTCCTAAGACATTTTTAATATATGGTGTAAGGTGTGTTGTTTCGACAACCGCAAACTCTTTTTGAATTTTGTTTAGATTTTTTAAATAATGTTGTAAATGATATGATTCGGCATCATTGAATATAGGATATCCTTTATCAAAGTTTAATAACTCTAATACTGATTCCCAGACCTTTATCCATGCGTTTTGTGTATCAGGTAATTTAATATTTAATTTTTTAGAATAGATAAACATAAACTGAAACATGCCACTAAAAAATCTATCCATTGGTTCTCTTATAAAAACTACTGGATTCAAGTTTTTGTCTTGTAGATAATCATTTATCAACTCACAATCGGGATCAAAATCTTTAATTACGTTATTAAAGTGTAAATGGTCTAATGTAGTGCTACCGCACTTTCCAAACGCAAAAAATATATAATTACCTGATTGATGCCAACCGCTCATGAATTATATTTATGGACCTGGAGGATATGGCACAACGGAATAAGGCTTTTGTAATTTAACAAAAACCACACGTCCATCTCTTTCCTGTGCTTCGTATACATCACCGACTTTAGCATCGATGTTTGCCATTTTTAATTCAGAATCAAACACTAAATTGCCCTCCCAACCTAGAAAGAACTTGTAGTCAGCAAACATCATTTTAGTGTTAGACTTTGTAATTCGCATAAAGTTCTTCTGCTTCATTGAACAAACCCAACCCACAAGCAATATTCATTTGTCGTTGGATTTCCTCTGCTTGGTCTCTACCTCTTTTCCAGACCTTATGATCGTCGCTGTACATGTAGTACCAATCATGATTGCTGAGTAAATTTTCCAATACATCTAAATCCGGATGTCTATTAGTCATATTAATTTCCTATTGTTTGGTGGGCCTACTAGGACTTGAACCTAGAGTCTACCGATTATGAGTCGGGTGCATTAACCAATTATGCTATAGGCCCATATTGGCCTCCCCGCCAGGACTCGAACCTGGAACCTACTGCTTAGAAGGCAGTTGTTCTATCCAATTGAACTACAGGGAGATGTGGTACCTGAGGCCGGACTCGAACCGGCACGACCTTTCAGTCGAGGGATTTTAAGTCCCTTGTGTCTACCAATTCCACCACTCAGGCTTTTGAAAACTCCTCTGCTAGTTTAAACTGTAATCGCCTTGCTTCTTTTTCCCAAGGCTGATCCCAATATTCGATGTTGCCAGCATAATGATTGCTCTTCCATCTAGTAAGACCCGAGTCCATTTCCCCACGAGCAAATTGCTTTACATGAACCATTTCATGTGCTAGATTAACAACCCAGTTACTGAATAAACCAATATCAATAACAAAATTGCGTTTGTCAATGCTTTCGCAAAGACCTTCTGCGAAGTCATCATCAACATGAAGTTTTTGATGTACTCTCACAAGTATATTAGTTTTAAGACGTTGAATGCCTAACTGATGTGAAAAGTTTCTAATTGCCCTACTGACTTCATAATATAGATCGCTAGGAACTTGTCCACCATTTGGACCCGTGACAACTATATTCATTATGCCCCCGTAATAATTACATCTAAGTCTTCGTCACCAAGATCAACTTGCTCTTGACCGTTAGCAAACAAAATTAACTCTTGTGCTAATGACAATGCTTCTTCGCGGGTCAATTGGATTGATTGGAAACTGCCACGATCAGAAACAGTAAGTTGTAGCATAGAACCGCGATCTACACCACCAGCAAATCGTGTTTGTGATATTTCAGTTCCAGGTACGTTGCGAAGTTCAGTAGACATAATTTGTCTTCCTTTTTGCTTTAATGTCCAACTATTATAGCAAAAAATAGGGTAAGGTCAACCTATTTTTTTCGCATATTGAATCAATGACTTAGTGTGGGCATCCTTGCCCACTTAACCTAAGATCCGTCCCAAGGTTGGCCATCATTACACTTGTCTTGCCATTCTAATTCTTCGAATGTAGCACTACCTGTGGGTTCATAGTAATCGCACATATCATACACACCATCACTATTTGTATCGCAACCTCGTTGCCATTGAACCATTGCGAAAGTTAATCCTTCGCTCCATGGCTCATATGCTTCGCACCATTCATGCCCTGTTAATCCATCCGTGGGTTGAGCAACATAGTCTCTTCTGCTATGCTCTGCTTGATTTGTGAAATAAACATTTCCGTTTTTATAGTTCTTCTTTGAGAACAACTTACCTGTGGAAATAAATATATTTTCACGTTCACTGAGTGTATAAGTAGACCCATCATCGTAATTGATAACAGTTTCAGCATAAACACTCGAATTAAAGGATATAAATCCTATTACTACCAGTAATAAATATTTCATAATGGTCTCCATTTTGTTTGAAATTATCACGTAATGTACCTACACTAGATACATTAATCATAATCCCATGGAATAAATGAAATAATTCAATTTATTTTATGAATAACCAGTCCTCGTTTTCTAGTAATTTTCTTGAAAATTCTCTGCCCATTGTTTGTTGCCCTAATTGGTTGTAATGACCACAGGGCGATAATGGATTCACCTCTGTGTCTTTGTTACACCAGCGATGATATTCGATGATATCTTTGAACTCTGGTATTACATTACTTATATTTCTTGAGTCATTTATTGGTAAATTAAGGAAATTACCTGTTGCTTTGATCTTATCATATGAAGGTTCAAATGGTCCACTCCAAACAAAGGAGTAACCATTCTTCTCACATAATTGTTCACATAACCAAATAGTATAAAATATATCAAATTCCCAACCACGCATATCATGATATTTAATAAAAAATTCATCCATTTCTCCATCGTTGGCATTATGTGTTTGAATTGTATTATATGGATTATCTTGTGTTAATAAATTATCAATTTCTTTCAATTCAAGTTGCTCATCGAACCTACTTACGAAACTGTGTCTGTCAGTATAAGTAAAATTAGCAAATATACAAACTGATCCTGCGGGTCTAGGATTTTTGTTTAACCACATTGCCAAACTATACGCCATTCCATTAAAACTGTTGCCACCTTTACCATAATTTACAATATTGTAACCTGTATGTTGTTCAACAATACTGCTCCAACGAAGTTTATTATTAATTGGTACATGTAATTCTTTGGTATATTCTTCTAAATATTGTTGCTGTATTAAACCAAAGTTTGTAGTCCACTTGTTATCATCGTAATTATCTTTTTCGTGTTTTCTGAAATATTCTAAACTGTGGCGATCAGCAAACTCACGCCAGTCATCGTCAAATAATTTAGGAATAATTGTTTCTGAATTACTGCCGTCACCAGCAGTGAAACTATCGCCCAAGAACACCAATGTGGGTTTATCAGCCATTACCATTTGTCTTGATCTACTCCACGAGCATTAAAGTTGCCTTTTGTTCTGCTTTCTCTGTAATCAAACGGTACACTAACAGCAAAAGGATTAGATAAACCTTTGCCTACCCATTTGAATTTGTTATAAACAGTAGAAGGATTCACATGATCAAAGTATCTGATCACCCAACTGTCTACTTTGTCAGCATACTGCTCACACTCTTCATAACTGCCGTATATGAGTTCGCCGTTGTCTAGTTTGGCTAGTTCCATTACACCATGCTACTGATCAGTAACATCATAGCACCCATACCTATTAACATGAGTATCTGTATAGCACTCATTAAAGTGACCTGTTTCATTGGGTGTACATCATCGATACTGCCTAACTGTTTGGCCTGTGTTTGCTTTATTTTTTCGTATTCGCCCATGTTATTCCTGATTATGTCGTTTGTCCTGTGCCTGAATCTTCTTCTTTTCTCTGAGTTTTTGGCTAGGTATTTTCTGTTGTGACTGCTTCTGTGCCATTGTTTTTTCTCCTATAATACATTACCACACCATAAACACTGATGATAAACCAAAACACTTCTATCACCACACTTGCTGTATTCCATGTGTAATACAAACTGACTGAAACCAATATGGCCACAATCATGTTGTTGAAACTGTACCAAAACCCTTTTGGGTCTATCTTATCCAACTGTAAGAGTGCGTATGTGACTATTAATAGTGCCACACCACTCAATCCTATTAAGTCTGGAATAGTCATTAGGCATTAAATTTACTTCTGCGGAACACATTAACAGTTAATTCACCAAATGGTTTCGCCACAAGCAATAACAGTATTGCTACCAGTATATAGCCAGTATTCTCAGCACTAACACCCATAGTGGTAAACAACATCTGCCCACCAACTACCAGTAAATTAATACCAACAATCATGCCTAAGCCTATAAAGAAATGTTTCATATGTAATCTCCTACATTAATAGTTAAAATATTTATTATTATACAATCTTGATCAACTGCTGTCAACCATAAAGTCAATTAATTCCTGTACACCATTGGCAAATCCCCACACAATACCTGCTATTACTGTACAAACAAAAAGAAAACTCATGGAATAATATATTACTCCTAATATGCTGATAGATAACTTATTCACCGAACTTACTGAACATATAAGGTATAACTGCTACTGCTAACACAAACAAACTGATAAATGTAAACAGTTCAACAGGATTATTGTCGAATGGTTCCATCATAATGTGATTATCAAATATAACAATAATGCTATCGTACTGCCCAGCACATAGAACACATATCTCACAGGGAACTTATAGTGTAACACCCTGTATAACGGGCCGGCAGAGGACGAAGTAACTGCTCCGGCTCCGAAACCGCGATTTTTTCCTCTTCTCTTTTCTTTAAAACTCATGTTATTCACCACTGTCTTCACTGTTTGAGACTGTGACATCAGCATCTTTGTTAAGCACGGAAAGAGTTTCTCCTGTGCTATTTGAATTAAGAGCACTGATAGTGATACCTTCACCTATGGTTACTGAACTGGGATCTAGTGGATTGTCTGTGATTGCTATCAGTGAATCTGACTCCTTAAGTATGTCTAGTTCTCTTAATAGTGCCTCTACAGCATTTAGATTTTGTAGTAGTGGTGC
>Ga0160423_10000808_pt1 | contig 26209 bp, 16 predicted proteins | sample CRUFie14St8metaG_FD_108191 | JGI IMG/M metagenome (GOLD analysis project Ga0160423, IMG submission 108191) | Marine microbial communities from the Costa Rica Dome - CRUD Field 142mm St8 metaG | ecosystem: Environmental > Aquatic > Marine > Oceanic > Photic zone | place: Costa Rica: the Eastern...
GACCGAGGCGACCTACATGGATGTCTCTCCAAAGCAGCTTGTTTCTGTGGCCGCTTCATTGATTCCATTCCTCGAGCATGATGATGCGAACCGCGCTCTTATGGGATCTAACATGCAACGTCAAGGCGTTCCTCTTCTCGTTTCGGAGTCTCCCTATGTGGGAACCGGTATGGAAGCCAAAGTGGCTCAGGATTCCCGTGCAGTGGTCGTCGCTGAGGGTAATGGAACTGTGGCGGCTGCTACCGCCGAGATCATCGTAGTGAGCAAGGATGGTGAGCTTCCCTGCTCTGAAGCTCAGTTTCTTACGAATCCCTTTAAGCTTAAGAGTGACGAAGGCAAAGGAACCTATGTTTATCCGCTTCGAAAATTCATGCGTTCCAATGCAGGCACATGCATCAACCAGAAACCGATCGTGAAGCGCGGTGATAAGGTGAAGGCAGGCATGGTTCTGGCTGACGGTCCGAATACCGAGGGTGGTGAGCTGGCTCTGGGTAAGAATGTGCTCGTCGCCTTCATGCCATGGAACGGTTATAACTTCGAGGACGCCATCGTTATTTCAGAGCGTATTGTGAAAGAGGATGTTTACACCTCGATTCACGTGGACGAATTCGACATCGGTGCTCGCGACACCAAGCTTGGTCCGGAAGAGATCACTCGTGACATTCCAAATGTTGGTGAAGAGGCCCTTAAGGATCTGGGCCCTGACGGTGTAATTCGCGTGGGCGCCGAAGTTCGGCCAGGCGATATCCTTGTCGGTAAGATCACTCCGAAGAGCGAGACCGAACTGGCGCCGGAAGAGCGACTCTTGCGTGCCATCTTTGGCGAAAAAGCGGCTGACGTTAAAGACACCTCGCTTCGCGTTCCCTCTGGTTGCACTGGAATAGTGATGGACGTGCGTGTTTCCTCGCGTAACGCCTCCTCCAAAGAGAAGCTAGACCCGAAAGAGCAGCAGAAGCAGCAGAAGCAAATCATTGACGAACACAAGCGCCGTCACGAGGAGCTCACTGAGCAGCTCACCGAAAAGCTCTCCGACATCCTTCTCGGTGAGAAGATCCCTCTTGATGTGGTCAACGGCCGCACTGGAGAGATCATTATTCCTGCTAACCGCAAGATCACAAAAACGCTACTTCGCAAGCTGGCTGATAACTACGCTAACGTGGAGATTGATCCCAGCCCGATCCGTAACAAGATCTTGGATATTATTTCTAGCTACGAGCAGAAGTTTGCCGACATCGACATGGAGCGGGAGCGTCAGTTAGACCGAATCGAATCCGGTGACGAAGTTGATCCAGGAGTCATCAAACAGGTTAAGGTATACGTCGCCAAGAAGCGCAAGCTCTCTGTTGGTGACAAGATGGCCGGTCGACACGGCAACAAAGGTGTGGTTGCGACGATCGTCCCGGAAGAGGATATGCCCTTCCTTGAGGATGGATCTCCGGTTGATATTTGTCTCAATCCGCTGGGTGTGCCTAGCCGAATGAATGTTGGTCAGGTGCTTGAAACTCACCTTGGCGTTGCTGCCCGAGCCCTCGGATTCAAAGTAGCAACCCCAGTTTTTGACGGTATCCCGGAGTCGAAGATCGTTGAATACCTAGAGGAAGCGAAAGCTACTGAGGGCCACGAGTGGATTGGAACGAACGGAAAGTCGACCCTCTACGACGGTCGTACTGGTGAAGCGTTCTACCAGCAAGTCGTGGTTGGTGTGATTTACATGCTGAAACTTGGCCATCTGGTGCAAGATAAGATTCATGCACGTGCGGTTGGACCGTACTCGCTTGTGACGCAACAGCCGCTGGGTGGTAAAGCCCAATACGGTGGTCAGCGTTTTGGAGAGATGGAGGTTTGGGCTCTCGAAGCCTATGGCGCCGCATACACACTGCAGGAACTTCTGACTGTGAAGTCGGACGACGTGCAGGGACGGACGAGGATTTACGAATCCATCGTAAAAGGAGACAACACGCTCGACGCCGGCACGCCGGAGTCCTTTAACGTGTTGATCAAAGAAATGCAGAGTCTGGGCCTCGACGTTAAAGTTGGGTCCTCAGATCGATCACCTGAAGAGATTCTTTCTGACAGCCTCGCGATTTCTTAACTTACCTCGCCAAATTATTTATTTTATTTTTCGAACCTTAGCCCACTAGTCCCGTGTCAGTCCCAACACTTAGCTCAGAAACCCACCTGGATGAAATCTTCGGCCTTGAACGCAAGTCCGACAGTTTCGACCACGTTCGCATTACGGTAGCCAACCCCGAAACGATCCGTTCCTGGAGTCGTGGAGAGGTTAAGAACCCGGAAACCATTAACTATCGGACGTTCAAGCCGGAGAAGGGTGGTCTCTTCTGTGAGCGTATTTTCGGTCCTACCAAGGACTGGGAGTGTGCTTGCGGCAAATATAAGCGTATCAAGCATAAAGGAACGGTTTGCGATCGTTGTGGAGTGGAAGTGACGCTTTCACGCGTCCGCCGAGAGCGGATGGGCCATATCGAACTTGCCGTTCCAGTGTCCCACATTTGGTTTTACAAGTGCATGCCGTCGCGTATTGGCCTCATGCTTGACATGAGTGCGCGCCAACTCGAGCGCGTCATCTACTACGAAGATTACATTGTTATCGATCCGGGTAACACGCCGCTCGAGTCAGGTCAGCTTCTGACTGAAATTGAATTTCGCGACGCTCAGGAGGAATATGGCATAGAAGGGTTTCAGGCTGGTATGGGCGCTGAGGCTGTTCGCGACCTTCTTTCCCGGGCGGATCTTCCTGCTCTCATTGAAGAGCTTCAAGAAGCCATGGGCAAAACCCGCTCCAAGCAAGTTCGTAAGAAACTCGCTAAGCGTCTCAAGTTGGCTCAAGGCTTTCACTACTCCAAGACTCGTCCCGAGTGGATGATTCTCGAAGTGTTACCCGTGATTCCGCCGGATCTCCGTCCGCTTGTTCCGCTTGAAGGAGGCCGTTTTGCAACTTCCGACCTTAACGACCTCTACCGTCGTGTCATCAACCGAAACAACCGTCTCAAGAACCTTCTTCAGCTTAAGACGCCTGACGTTATTATCCGCAACGAGAAGCGCATGCTTCAGGAAGCGGTCGACGCCCTGTTTGATAACGGTCGTCATGGTCGCGCTGTGACCGGTGCTGGTAACCGTGCTCTCAAGTCGCTCTCCGACATGCTCAAGGGTAAGGGTGGACGCTTCCGTCAGAACCTGCTCGGTAAGCGAGTCGACTACTCCGGTCGTTCCGTCATCGTGATCGGACCTGAGCTCCAGCTTCACCAGTGTGGTCTTCCGAAGAAGATGGCTCTCGTGCTGTTCGAGCCGTTCATCATTCGTCGCCTCAAAGAACTTGGCTACGTGCACACTGTGCGTTCCGCCAAGAAGCTCATTGAGCGCAAGACCCCTGAGGTCTGGGACATTCTTGAAGAGGTGACCAAGGGACACCCGGTTCTCCTGAACCGTGCGCCTACGCTGCACCGTCTTTCCATCCAGGCGTTCGAGCCGGTCCTCATCGAGGGTTCCGCGATCCGCCTGCACCCGTTGACCTGTTCGGCCTACAATGCTGACTTCGACGGTGATCAGATGGCGGTTCACGTTCCGCTTTCTGTGGAAGCACAAATGGAAGCCCGCATGCTCATGCTGGCGCCAAATAACATCTTCACGCCGTCGAGTGGTAAGCCGATCACGACTCCGTCGCAGGATATTACACTCGGTTCTTACTTTCTGACCTACTGCCGTCAGATTCCGCTGCGTGACCCGGACCTCGAGCCCAAGCTCCCTCTCTTCTCTGACACTTCAGAGGTCGAGTTCGCGGTTGCTAATCGCTCCATCGATATGCACGACCCGATCCGTCTGAGAAACCCTGACTTCGAGTCCGAGGGTCGAATTTACGGTGATCCTTCCAAGAAGGTCATCGTGACCACCGCTGGTCGTGTTCGTTTCAACGAGATTTGGCCTGAGAACCTTGGTTTCTTCAATGGAACTGTAGCCAAAAAGCAACTCTCTGACATCATTTGGCGTTGTTACCAAGTGGCTGGTCAGGACGGCACTGTTGTTTCTCTGGACGCCCTCAAGGCGCTTGGCTTTAAGGAAGCGACACGTTCTGGAACCTCTGTCGGTATTTTCGACATGGTGATTCCGGGCGAAAAAGAGATTGAGGTGACCCAAGCGTCTGCCGAGGTGAAGAAGGCTAACGATCAATACCGAGCTGGCGTCATCACCAACAAGGAGCGTTACAATAAGATCGTCGATATTTGGACTCACGCCGGTGACGAGATCACCAAGGCACTCTTCCGGACGATTGAGCACAATGAAGGTAAAGACCTTCCGAGTCCGCTCTTCATGATGGTAGATTCCGGAGCCCGTGGTAATCGTCAGCAAATCAAGCAGCTCTCCGGTATGCGTGGTTTGATGGCTAAGCCTTCCGGTGAGATTATCGAGCGTCCTATTATCTCTAATTTCCGCTCCGGTCTTTCCGTATTGGAATACTTCATCTCAACGCACGGTGCCCGTAAAGGTTTGGCTGATACCGCGCTTAAGACGGCTGACTCCGGCTACATGACCCGTAAGTTGGTCGATGTCGCTCAAGACGTGATCATCACAGAAGAGGACTGCGGAACCGCCAACGGTATCACGGTGAAGTCAATTTACGAGGGTGATGAAGAGGTTGTTGACCTGAAGACCCGAATCTATGGCCGTGTTGCGGCGGAGAAGGTGGTTAATGGCGATGAGACCGTCGTGAAGCCAGGCGACATGATCGACGAAGAGATCGCTCTTCGCCTCAATGATATCGGCCACGAGCAACTCAAGATCCGCTCGGTACTTACCTGCGAAAGCCGTCGTGGTTGTTGTGCGATGTGCTACGGCATGAACCTTGCCACCAACGTGATGGCGAAGGACGGTGAGGCTGTCGGTATTATTGCTGCCCAGTCGATCGGTGAGCCTGGAACGCAGCTGACAATGCGTACGTTCCACGTCGGCGGTGTTGCCTCGGGTACGTTCAAGCAGCCAATTATCAAGGTGAAGGCTAAAGGTGTGGTGCATTACAATAATCTGCGCACGGTCGAAACCCCTGATAAAACCTTCGTTGCTCTGAACAAGAATGGTACGATTTCAATCCACGACAAAGATGGTCGTGAGCTTGAATCCTACAATGTGGTCTCTGGTTCTGTGATCCGTGTGGCTGATAACGGTGAAGTCAAGAAGGGTGCAACCTTGGCAACTTGGGACCCCTATAGCGTCCCGGTTATCACCGAGAAAGCAGGTAAGATCGCCTTCCGTGACATGATTCAAGGCATTACCCTTGATACCGAGATCGATAAGGAGACCAACACTAAGGGTCTAGTCGTGATCGAGCACAAAGAGGACCTGCACCCGCAGATCATGATCGTCGATCCGAAGACCGGCGAAGAATTGGCAACTTACTCCATCCCGACCGGAGCTCACCTTTCCGTTAAGGAAGGTCAGAAGGTCACCGGTGGTGACCAGCTCGCCAAGACGCCTCGCAAGGTTTCCGAAACGAAAGATATTACAGGTGGTCTTCCTCGTGTGGCCGAGCTATTTGAGGCTCGTAAGCCGAAGGAGATTGCAGAGATCGCCAAGATCGATGGTGAAGTCTCGCTCGGTGGAACCGTTCGTGCTAAGCGTAAGCTCATCGTGACTGATCCAGAAACCGGCGAGCAGGAAGAGCACCTCATCCCGCTTGGGAAGCACTACCTTGTCCAACCTGGCGACACGGTTCACAAGGGCCAGAAGTTGACTGAAGGTGCGGTGATCCCGCATGATATTCTGGAGATCCTCGGGCCACATGCTCTCATGGAGCATCTCGTTAGCGAGGTTCAAGACGTTTATCGTCTTCAGGGCGTTGAGATTAACGATAAGCATATCGAGATCATCATCCGCCAGATGCTTCGTAAGGTTCGTATCACCGATCCGGGCGATACTCAGTTCCTCTGGGGCGACCAGATCGAGAAAACGACTTTTGAGGCTATCAACGCCGATATCACTGAGCAGGGCGGTAAGCCTGCTGAAGGTGAACCGGTGCTCCTAGGAATCACCAAGGCGTCTCTTGAAACCGACAGTTTCATTTCTGCAGCCTCGTTCCAGGACACGACTCGGGTGCTAACCGAGGCCTCCACCCTTGGTAAGATCGATTATCTGCGCGGATTCAAGGAGAACGTGATCATGGGCCACCTCATTCCTGCGGGAACCGGTTTCACAACAACACGCGGCATGCGCGTGGCTGAGTTGGGAGAGCCGATCCAGCCTGAAGGAGAAGAGGATGTTTCAGCCGAGGAAGGAGCTGAAGAGACTGTCGAAGAGACAGCTTGATAAACTGATCATCCCTCAAAAAACAAATTCATTAGGCAGGGCGCTTTCGAGAACGGAAGCGCCCTTGTCTTTTCTGGCGGGAACGCTTGGCTTTTTGTTTGATTTCTAGTGATTTGAGCGTTAAGTGCCCTCCCTCCCGTCCATCAATGAAATAACCGGAGAGACAACGGTTCGAAAGAATCAGGGAGATTTAAAAAGATGGGCTCTCCACCCCATTTCGGTTGCCTGCAACAAGGCCCGACTCAAAACATGTCCAACGAACTCATCACTGAACTCGTCGAAGCTGGTGTCCATTTCGGTCACCAGTCCCGCAAGTGGAATCCTAAGATGCGCCAGTTTCTTCTCGGAGAGAAGCACAACGTCCATCTTATCGACCTCGATAAAACCGTCGAACAGCTCAATTCCGCAGGAAAGTTTCTTCATGATCTTGCCTCTTCCGGTAAGAAAATCCTGTTCGTTGGTTGTAAGCGCCAAGCTCAGGAAGCTGTCCGCGAGGCCGCCGATTCCACAAAGCAGTTCTACGTCAATCACCGCTGGCTCGGTGGTACTTTAACTAACCTTGAGACTGTGCGTAAGAGCGTTGGACGCATGGAATATCTTGAGAACTTGCAGAAGTCTCCTGACTTCAAGAAAATGTCCAAAAAGGAGATTGCTTCTCTCAACCGTGAGAAAGAAAAGCTCCACCTGCGGCTTTCCGGTATCCGTAACATGGTGCGCCTACCTGACGCTCTTGTTATTGTGGACTCCGCTCGCGAATATAACGCGATTAACGAAGCCCGTAAGCTCCGCATCCCGATTGTAGCCATGGTTGACTCTAACGCGGATCCCGATGTGATCGATTATCCGATTGTTTCGAATGATGACGCGATTCGCTCGATCCGTGTCATTCTCCAGAAACTCATCGAGCCAATCACCCCAGTAGCCAAGTAAGCGAGGCACGACCGTGAGAGGTGGTATCACTGTTCACAATATTCTGTCTTAAAACGACAAAATCGATACGGAGAACCCTAGGCAGAACCTGTTTGAGGAATCCGTTCGACCCACTGATTACCTTTAAAACTAACGATATATTATGGCCGAAATCACAGTAGCTCTGATTAAGACCCTTCGGGAAAAGACCAACGCAGGAATGATGGACTGCAAAGCTGCGCTCAATGAGGCAGATGGCGACCTCGCCGAGGCAGAAACTATTCTTCGTAAAAAAGGCATCGCTGACGCAGAGAAAAAGGCTGGCCGCGCCGCCAAGGAAGGTGTAGTCGCCTCTCGCATTTCTGACGATTGCAAGTCTGGCGTCCTCGTTGAAGTCAACTGCGAAACTGACTTCGTTGCAAAGAACGAGAACTTCACTGTTTTTGTAGACCAGATTCTAGATCATGCTTCGAGCAGTAATACAGTTGATACACTCGACGCTCTTCTTGCGCAGGAATTCTCCGGTGACGCGGCGACTCTCGATGAGTTCATCAAAGCTAAGGTCGGTGAACTGGGCGAAAACATGGGCCTGACCCGTTTTACGAAATATGAACTCGATTGCGAAGGTGTTGTTGGCTCCTACATTCACATGGCGGGGCGGGTCGGAGTATTGGTTGAAGTTAAAGTTGGAAAAGCTGACACCGCCTCCAACGACGCTTTCACCACATTCGTTAAGAATATCGGCATGCATATCGCAGCTTCCCAGCCGATCTGCATCGGCCGCGACGAAGTTCCCTCTGAACTCGTTGAAGCTGAGAAAGACATCTTCCGCGAGCAGATGAAGGATAAGCCCGCTGACATCATTGAGCGAATCATTGATGGTAAGATGGGTAAGTTCTACGCGACCAACTGCCTTCTTGAGCAAGCTTTTATTATGGACACCGAAAAATCTATTCAGGATCTCGTCGGTGAGCTCTCCAAGGAGACTGGTGACGAAATTAGTATCTCTCGTTTCGAGCGCTATGGGCTCGGCGAGGCGGCTGAAGACGGCGAGGAGTAGACTTTGCTCAGGTTTTTGAGGAACCCGCTTCCGGGAGGAAGCGGGTTTTTTCATTAATGGGCCTCAAGCCAGTTATCTCCGGTGCCAGACTCGACCACGACTGGGACACTGAGTGGCAGAGCTTCCATCATTGCCTCTTCGATTTTGGGAACCAGTTCTTCCCGCTCATCTTGGTGCAGATCGAAGACGAGTTCGTCATGCACCTGAAGGAGCATGCGAGTTTCGTAGTTGCCTGAATCGAGGAGGTTGGACACATTCACCATTGCGATTTTAATCATATCGGCGGCGCTACCCTGAATTGGGGTATTGATTGCAGTGCGTTCTGCGGCTGCACGAATGGTGCCATTTCGGGAGACGATGTCCCGAAGGTAACGACGCCGGCCGGTCATCGTTTCCACGTAGCCGTCTGACTTGGCCTGCTCGATGGTGCTACTCTGAAAGTCTTTGACCCCAGGATACTGCTTGAAATATTCTTCAATAATTTGCGAGGCTTCGCTGCGCGAAATTTCGCCGTTGAGGCGCTGCGATAATCCAAAGGCTGAGATACCGTAGATGATGCCGAAGTTGACCATTTTGGCAGTACGACGCATATGGGAAGGAACCTCTTCAGGTTCAATATCAAAAACACGGGCGGCCGTTGCCGTGTGGATATCGAGACCGTTATTAAAAGCTTCGATCATGGCTTTATCTCCACAGAGCGAAGCCATTACCCGGAGTTCGATCTGTGAGTAGTCGGCTGCCAATAGGGTGAATTCTTTGCTGCGGGGAATAAAAGCCCGTCGGATTTCCCGACCCTGATCAGAGCGGATCGGAATGTTCTGTAGATTTGGGTTGTTCGATGCGAGGCGGCCGGTGGCCGTCATTAATTGATGAAACGTCGTGTGAATCCGTCCGGTGCCCTGAAAGATGGAGTCCGGCAAAGCGTCGACGTAGGTGCTTTTCAGTTTAGCGGCCTCCCGGTAGGAAAGTAAGTCACGGACGACATCGTGACTCGCAGCGAGTGAGCGCAGGGTTTGCTCATCGGTTTTGTATTGTCCGGTCTTGGTCTTCTTGGGTTTATCAACTAGGTGCATTTTGTCGAAAAGCACTTCGCCGACCTGTTTAGGAGAATTGAGATTGAATTGAGTTCCAGCAGCCTCATAGACGGCCTTTTCCATTTCGTCGATCTTCTTGCCGAGGGTAGTTCCTATTTCGCCGAGGGTAGTAGGATCAACGCGAATTCCCTCGGCTTCCATATTCACAAGCACAGGTACTAGAGGATTTTCAATCTCGTAGAGAACGCAGTGCTGTTCGAGTTCCTCGACTTTTTCTTTCAAAATAGCGGCCAGTTGCCAGGTCACATCAGCATCCTCGCAGGCATACTGGGCGATATCATCAAAGGCGGGGCCGCTGGTATCTTCGCCGGCCATCTCAGCTTCGCCGAAAAGATTCATCTGTCCGCTTTTCTCTCCATCCTTCCCAAAGACGGAATCATAAGAGATCGGTGTGTAGCCAAGTATCGACTCGGCAAGGTAGTCCATTTTGTGACGCTGGTCGGGCTCGATCAGGCTATGGGCTAGCATGGTGTCGAAAACAGGCGTGCTGATGGAGATTCCCTGCCATTGCAAAACGCCGATATCGAATTTGAGGTTGTGGCCAATCTTTTCAGCAGAACTCTGAAGAATGGGACGAAACAATTCCAAGATTGCTTTTCCTGAGTCTCCCTTAGGCACTTCAGCATACACTCCTTGGTCCTTTTCCCAGGAAAAGGCGATGCCGATAATGTTGGCGGTCTTTTCATCAAGCGAATCGGTTTCGAGATCAAAACAGAAAGATTTTTTCCCGGAGAGTTCGGAGATGAGCTCAGAGCGGCCTGTGGCGTTATCAGCGCGAAGGTAGCGATACGATTTCTTGTGGTCTTTGATTGTTGTTAGCTTAGGAGCGAGTCCGGCAACATCATCCGTCATGTCGTGACCCCGGCCCGCTTGGAACTCATTTCCGAAAAGGCGCTTGCCGATGGAATTAAATTCAAATTCTACAAAGAGAGATTTGAGGGTTTCATGATTTCGCTCACCAAGTTTGATTTCGTCAAAGCCCACCTTAACAGGAGCGTCGATCATAATCGTGACCAACTTCTTGGAGAGCAGTGCCTTTTCAGTGTTGTTCTCGACATTCTCTTTTTGTTTTCCCTTTAGTTGGTCGCTATTTTCGAGCAAGGCCTCTATGCTGCCGAACTGGGCGACGAGCTTTTTTGCGGTCTTTTCGCCGATCCCCGGAACGCCGGGAATATTGTCTGAGGCATCACCCCAAAGCCCGAGAATATCGATAGTCTGAAGCGGATCCTGAACTTGCCAGTTTTCACAGATGGCGTCGCGGTCAAGAATTTCCGCGGCGGAGCCTTGGCGGCCTGGCTTGTAGATGCGAGTGGTCTCGGTGACGAGTTGAGCGAAGTCTTTATCCGGGGTCACCATATAGGTTTCGTAACCACCCTCTGCATCGGCCTTGCGAGCAAGCGTTCCGATAATGTCATCGGCTTCCCAGCCTGGACATTCAATAACCGGAATGTTGAAAGCTTCGATAAGCCGTTTCACATGGGGAAGCTGGGCGGCGAGGTCTTCGGGCATGTCTTCGCGGTTGGCCTTATACTCCGGATAGATCTTATGACGTGGTGTAGGATCCGAGGTGTCGAAGGCAACGGCGAGATGGGTAGGTGACTGGTTTTCGAGCAAATCCAGCAGGTTCATGGTGAAGCCGTAGAGCGCAGAAGTGTTAACGCGCTTTGAGGTATAGATGGGGCTGCGAATCAGAGCAAAGTGTGCTCGGTAAACGAGAGCCATACCATCGAGAAGAAAGAGTCGGTTGGAAGCATCCGGCATCTTTCTAACAGAGCGGTGACGACGCATAGTGTCAATGTGAGTTCGCGTTTCCCGAGCGAATGATAAGCTACCCAATACCATTGCTTTGGACTCTGTCAGCCGACACTTAAGGAGGTAGAGCCTTCATGCCGACTCTCCTTTTCGTGGGGCCAACCATTTAGCTCGGTAGGAAAGAAGGAAGCCAGGGCTTTGAGATTCAATTAACTCGCAAAGATCAAGGCGAGTATACCGACGGTATCGCAACAATAGAGCAGGCTTCCCAAAATCAGGTGTCGAGTTTAAGGGCGGAGATTCAGGAACCCTCGATCTCTTCAATCTCTTCGCTCAGCTTACCCCATTTTGTAAAGAGCGATTCAAGTTCCAGTTCGACTGCGGAGAACCGCCTCGTCGCTTCGGATGCCTCCTCTCCTTTTTTGAAGAATTCAGGATCGACGAGCTTCGCAGTGAGATCAGATTTTTCCTTTTCGAGGTTGCCGATGTTCGACTCGACTTTTTCGAATTCCGCTTTGAGCGGCTTCAACTTGGCGGCTTTGGCTTCCCGGGCCTTCGCTTCAAGGCGTCGCTGCTCCTTGCGCTTAGTGCTGGATGAAGAGGATGATAAACGTCTGTTAGCGTTCGATGTGGATTTATCTCCTTTGCCCTTAGCGGCGTCGCTATCAGCCTGTTTCTTCTCGATGTAGTCACTAACGTTACCGTAGTAGATCTTGGGCGGTTGGTTGGGAATAAACTCTATTACCTTGTTAACGATGAGATCGAGAAAGGAACGGTTATGAGAAACAATTACGTAGGCGCCGGTGTAGTCGAGTAAGGCTTTTTGTAGCACTTCCTGCGAATGCAGATCGAGGTGATTGGTTGGCTCATCAAGAATTAGGAAATTTGCAGGCTGCAGGAGCATGCGGGCGAGAGCAAGGCGGCCGCGTTCGCCCCCCGACAGGACCCGGACCAACTTGAAGACATCATCGCCGCGAAAGAGAAAAGCACCTAGCAGGGTGCGAAGGTTACCTGCCGCTTCATTAGTGATACTACCCTCCATCGTTTCGAGAACTGTTTTGTTAGGGTCGAGCTCATCGGCATGCGTTTGAGAAAAGTAAGCAATGCCAACCTTATGGCCTTCGATTCGTTCGCCGGAGGTGGGCTCTTCGTCCCCGGCGATGAGGCGTGAGAAGGTCGACTTGCCGGCACCGTTGACTCCGACGATGGCGATCTTATCACCGCGTTCAATTTCCAAGTCGAGCTCATCGATCACTTTGTTATCTCCGTAGTGTTTGCAAGCGCCTTCCAGCTTGAGGACGGACTGGCCGCTTCGTTCGGGCTGGGGAAATCGAAAGTCCATCGTCGCGCCCTCTTCCTCCAACTCAATGCGATCCATTTTCTCGAGTTGCTTGATTCGCGACTGTACCATCTTGGCTTTTGTCGCCTTGGCACGGAAGCGATTTATTAACTTCTCGGTCTTTTCGATCTCGCGTTGCTGGTTTTTAAAAGCCCGCTGGGCCTGTTCCTGACGGGCATCGCGTTCGCGCAGGAAAAAGGAGTAATTGCCCGAATATTGCTCGACTCTACCGCCGGGTTCGAAGGCGAGAGTACGGTTGGTTAGATTGTCCAGCATGGAACGGTCGTGCGAGATGAGAATGATGGCGCCCCCATATCCGCGCAGCCATTGCTCCAACCATTGTACTGTTTCGATATCAAGGTGATTGGTCGGCTCATCGAGCAGGATAACTGAAGGTTCCCGCAGCAGCAGTTTGGCAATGGCGATTCGCATCTGCCAGCCTCCACTGAACTCGCTAGTCTCCCTCTGAAAGTCACCTTGCTTGAAGCCAAGACCGATAAGCACGGTTTCAATGCGAGGTTTCATTTTGCTGACGTCGTGGTGATCAAGCCGCAATTGTATATCACCAAATACTTCAAGAAGATTTCCGTAGGCTTCGCTCTCTGGATCGGCGGTCTCGAGCTCGTTCTCGACTTCCCTGAGTTGCTCCCGTAACTGTTTTACGTCGTCGAAAGCTTTTTCGGCTTCGCCGAATACCGTAGTGCCTTGATGTATGACTCCCTCCTGGGGTAGGTAGCCAATCGTGGTCTGTTTCGCTTTTATAATGCGGCCACTATCGGCCTCTTCGATCCCAGCGATAATTTTCATCAGGGTCGATTTGCCCGCGCCATTTGGGCCCGCAAGTGACCAACGCTCCTTGGCTCGGATCGTGAACGAAAGATCTTTAAAAAGAGCGCGGGCTCCGTATTCGATGGAAACTTTTTCGACCGCCAGCATGAAGGGGGGCGGGAAGGTAGCCTAAATCGCAGGAAGCGCCAGCTATGGCAAATCTTAATGTGATATTGGGCAACAAGATGGCCGAGAGCCCTAAAGCCAGATCGTCCAGCAGAGAGTTCTTTAGTAAGAGTTTACTTTAACTGGGTTGACTCTTTCTTCTAACTCTGTTGGTTCAGAGATCAATGGCTTCGTTTCGCTTCATTGAAACATTTCCAGCTCTGGATGCGGTGGAGGGACTTGTCCATGCCTTCATTCTGAAGCACCCTGAAATCGATGTCGTTACCGACCGCGAAACGGCATTAAAGCGGCTTGAGGAACATCACCATACCCAATTAGCGGCTCTCGGTATTGATCATAATCACCTCGCCACTGGTGATCAGGTGCATGGCAAGATTGTTTTTTGCTGCGACCCGCTAGGTGGTGCAGTTAATGCCCATCACCATCAGACGGATGGACTTGCAACGGCTACGGTTGGCCAGTTTATTGGGGTGTTTGTTGCAGATTGTGGAGCAGTTTATATTGCGGATCCGATTAAGCGAGCCTGTGCGCTTGTGCATTCAGGCAAAAAAGGTAGCGAGCTTGGCATTGCCGCAGAAGCTATTAGTCTGATGAAACGTCACTACGGTTCTAATCCTGCTGACTTAGTTGTGCAGATTGCTCCGTGCATTCGCCCTCCGATGTATGAGATTGACTTTGCTGCTCAGATTATCAGAAGCTGCGAAAAAGAAGGAGTTCCGACCGACCAGATTCATGATTGTGGCACTTGTACGACTAGTGATCCGGACCTTTACTATAGTTATCGTTTAGAAAAGGGTAAGACGGGGAGACTCTTTGCGGTTATCGGTTGGAATTCATGAGCGATTTTCCTGATATGGGCGATGCTTTTTCAATCGAGGCTCCTGCGAAGACAAATCTCTGGCTCCGTATTCTTGGAAAACGGAAGGATGGTTTTCACGAAATTGAAACCCGCATGGTAAAACTTTCTCTCGCTGACCAGTTGCGATTGAAGTGGCGGGAAGATGACTCCGTGGTATTGCAATGCTCAGACTCTGAATTACCAAGCGGGGAGGAGAATCTCGTCGTCAAGGCGGTGCGTGCGCTCGAAAAGTATTGTGGCAAATCCTTCGCCATTAGCATCGAGTTGGATAAGAGAATTCCTGTAGGCGCCGGGCTGGGGGGTGGCAGTAGCGATGCGGCTGCCGTCTTAAAATCAATCAATAAAATGGCAGGTCTCGGGTTGAGTGAAGGCGAACTTGCAAAAATTGGAGCGACCATTGGATCGGACATCCCGTTTTTTTTCTTCGACGGACCCTGTGATTGTCGGGGGCGCGGTGAGCTCGTTGAGCCGGTTGATGAAATCTTACTCGCTGGCGAGATCGTTCTCATTAAGCCAGCTTTCGCTATTTCGGCAGGTTGGGCTTACAAGCAATTTGCTGAATCCTGCACCTACGAAGATTTCTCTTATGAACCGCAAGAGAGTGCTTGGGGAGCATTAGTGAATGATCTCGAGCGGCCGGTATTTGATAAATATCCGGTATTGGGAGCGATGAAGAATTGGTTAAAAGAACAGCCAGGTGTCCAAGCGGCCCTGATGTCTGGTTCGGGGTCCACTATGCTAGCGATCGTCGAGTCAGAAGCGATTGGCATTGAGTTAGCTGGGGCCGTGACTGAGCGCTATGGGGAAAACTGCTGGACCTGGTGCGGTCGAACATTGGAGGCCTAAGACTGTGAAAGGGGAGTTACACTCAGATAAAGAGGAAAGTGTTCGTGTCGATAGTTGGGCCTGGGCCGTCCGCTTGTTTAAAACACGAGCGCTTGCGGGAAGTGCTTGTAAGAAAGAGCGTCTCCTCGTGAATGGAAGTCGCTGCAAGGCATCGCGACAGGTTCGGATCGGTGATGAAATTCAGGTGAGGCGGGAAGCGTCGACCCAAACTGTAAGAGTGAAGGCAATAATTTCTAAACGGATCGGAGCCAAGTTAGTGACTGACTATCTTCAGAATCTTACCCCACCCGAAGAATACGAGAAATCCGTTGAAGCGGCTAAGCAGGTCAGAATTAATCAACCCGTCCGCGAAGCGGGAACTGGGCGCCCAACGAAACGCGATCGGCGCAGCCTTGATGAACTCATGAACGAGGCGACTGAGGAAAACGAACAGTTCGAAGCGTTTATAAAGTCGTTTACCCGTAGACCTTGATTGACGGGCTTACCATTTTTTCCGATTCTGAGTCGAAAGATTACGCGACGCGAGTATGGCAGATTCGATTCACGACCGGGCAGAAGAAATTAGGGCGCTGATGCTTTTCGTAAAACGCAGCTAGCGTCTTGGTGTTCACTAACAGGTATGAAATACGCTACGACAGTATTGCTTATCGCCTTTTATGGGATTGTCAATTCGTGGTCCGCGGAGAAAGAGTCCTTTGTTCCTCGTCCTGTCGATTCCAGTGATTTTGGAGCCTTAACGTCCCAGTCACCTTTTTCGCGATCAATCAATTTGAGCGATTCGCTGATTCTTACTGGCATGGCTATGGTGGATCAGATTCAGATGGCGACGCTGCTGAATAAGGAAACCAAGGAAACGTATATCGTTTCTCACCAGCTTAATGCTCAGGGATGGAAGATGGTTGAGTTGATGAAAGATGAGGATTTGGAAAAGGTTTCCGCCAAAGTATCCATTGATGGTGGGGAAGTCGTTACGGTGCGCTATGCCGAATGGCTTTTGAAGCGGGGAGAAGCTCTTCCAGGCAGAGGAGTCATGGAGGCTGGCCTAGGGAGCGGACCTCGCGAAGGTGGCGATGGTGCAAAAGGAAAAAATGATGGGGGTTCTTTTGATATCCGTGAGAAGATGATGCAACTCTCAGAAGAGCAGCGTTCTAAAATGTTTCAAAAGATGATGAAGCTCCGTCAGGAGAATCCAGATATCTCATCTGATCAGCGCCGTGAGATAATGATTGAGATGCTGAGCCAGATGGAAAAAAAATGAGCGTGCCGAAGCACGCTCATTTCAAAGGATCATTTAGCGTTATTGGGGATTTTACTTCCTCCTAGCTGCCTTTTTCTTGGCTGCTTTCCTCTTAGGGGCTGCCTTTTTCTTGGCTGCTTTCCTCTTAGGAGCTGCTTTTTTCTTGGCTGCTTTCCTCTTAGGAGCTGCTTTTTTCTTGGCTGCTTTCCTCTTAGGAGCTGCCTTTTTCTTGGCTACCTTTTTCTTAGCTGCCTTTTTCTTAGGAGCTGCCTTTTTCTTAGGAGCTGCCTTTTTCTTAGCTGCCTTCTTCTTAGGAGCGGCCTTTTTCTTGGCTACCTTTTTCTTAGCTGCCTTCCTCTTAGGGGCTGCCTTTTTCTTGGCTGCTTTCCTCTTAGGGGCTGCCTTTTTCTTGGCTGCTTTCCTCTTAGGGGCTGCCTTTTTCTTGGCTGCTTTCCTTTTAGGGGCTGCCTTTTTCTTGGCTGCTTTCCTTTTAGGGGCTGCCTTTTTCTTGGCTACCTTCTTCTTAGGGGCTGCCTTTTTCTTTGGCGCTGCCTTTTTCCTAGCTACCTTTTTGCGAGGAGCTGCTTTTTTCTTAGGAGCTGCCTTTTTCTTGGCCGCTTTCCTAACGGTTTTCTTTTTCGTTGCTGCTTTTTTCATGGGCGCGGGATCCTAATGACTAATGCTTAAAATAGTGGAGACTTTCTTGATAAATGTCACCTCTTCTTTCTTGCTCTTGTCTTTTTCTTATTCCCGGTTCGTCCCGGGAAAGTGAGTTCAGCAACACCGGATTTATCGAGGTCGCCGATACCTAATTCTATCATGCGGTCATATTGACTTTTTGTCGCCGCGTTAAGAGGTAGGTTAATTTTTTTAGATTTTGCTAGTGATCCGGCAATGCCGGAATCCTTAGCGGCATGCTCAGCCGAGAACCAGCATTCGTGGTCGCGGTCGATCATGTCTTCAGAATCAGTTTCTAAAACTCGCGAGTTCGCTCCGGTCTGTGAGAAGATTTCGCAAATCATGTTGAGGTCGTGGCCAAGGGCTTTAGCAAGACCAAGACCTTCGGCGAGGCCAGCGGTATTGATGTTCATTACCATATTGACCAGGGCCTTAACTTCCGCTGCTTTGCCAACCTTGCCGATATGTCGAAGATTTACGCTAAGGTTTTCGAGAAGCTTTTTGTTTCTTTTGAAGATGGCATCGTCTGCTCCAACCATCAGGTAGAGTTGGCCGGTGCGGGCGTGACTGATGCTGCTCGCCATGCACGCTTCGATGCAGTGGGCTTTACGACGCCTTGCCGCCGTGGAAATAGTTTTCTGGATATCCGGACTCAGAGTCGCGCAGTTGATGAAAGTTTTTCCTGCCGCTGCGGTAAGCAGGCTATCTTTTTTTCTGAGGAAGATTCTCTTCATCGCAGCATCATTAGTGACAACGGTGAATATGATATCTGCTGCTTTGGTTACATCAGCCAGCTTCGTGCAGGCTGTTGCACCAATCTCTTCAGCTAACTCTTTTGCAGCAACACGATCTATATCAAAGACCGCAGTGATGTTGTAGTTGAGGTCGTTGAGGTGACGGGCCATGTTAGCTCCCATGCGACCAACGCCAACGAAACCAATTTTTTTCGGACTGGGACGCCTTGGGGATTTTTTTTTAACTGCTTTCTTGGCCATGCTCTTATTGCTGAGTAATCAAGAATTGTTAAATGTTTACCTTATTTATTGATAACGCCAAGGTTTTTTTATGAAAGAGACAGCAGGGGATTTTAAGTTGAAGCGTTCTTTCACTAACGCGTTTCGCGGTTTTTGTTGGGTATTAAAGACTGAATGGAACTTCAGAATTCATCTAGGGATGTGCGTAATAGCTGTGATGTTAGGGTTCGCTCTTGAGATTTCATTATTCGAATGGTTGGCTCTGATTCTGTGTTCTGCTCTGGTTATTGTCTCTGAAGTTTTAAACACAGCCCTTGAGTATCTCGCTGACGCCGTCCACCCCGAAGTTGATCGCCGCGTTGGGCGGTCCAAGGATACTGCAGCTGCAGGAGTGATGATCGCGGCAGTTGCAGCCTTCGTGGTCGGGGCTATCGTTTTTCTTCCAAAGATATGGGATTGGTTAACGAAATTAATCGAGAATTAAGTTCTCCTGCGTGGTTGGCAGGCCTTGAGGCCGTGTTGGATCCCGAACGTATTTCAGTTGCGGCTGAGACGCTCGCAGATTTTGGCACGGATCGTTGGCATGCTTCAGCGAAGCCCGAAGCCGTGGTGCAAGCACTCAGTCGTGACGACGTGGTTGCGACGATGAAATTTGCAAATAAGAATGGGATTCCTGTAACCACTCGTGGCAGTGGAGTGGGCTACGTTGGTGGTTGTGTGCCGGTGTCGGGGGGTATTCTTCTTTCGGTAAAGAAAATGAATCGTATCCTTGAGGTGAACTCAGGAGATGGTGTCGCAGTAGTCGAGCCTGGCGTCATTCTCAATGATCTTCAAGAGATGGTTCGCGAGTGCGGTTGTTACTATCCTCCCGATCCTGCGAGCTTGAAAGAATGTTCAGTGGGGGGAACGATCGCTACAAATGCTGGAGGTCCGAGATGTGTGAAGTATGGTGTCACGCGCCACTACATTCTTGGTCTCGAAGTGGTCTTACCAACTGGTGAGGTTCTCGAAACAGGAGGACGCTGTCATAAGAATAAAACTGGTCTTGATTTGATTGGTATGTTCGTGGGATCTGAGGGGCTACTGGGAGTCATCACCAAGGCAACCTTGCGATTAATTCCGCATCCAGAAGCACGCGCCATGCTGACGGCGGTTTTTCCTGAGTTTGAAGCGGCCGCCGTCGCGGTGCAGACCATTCTCAATTCCGGATGGCAACCCTCCGGTTTGGAGATTACCGATGGCTTTACTTTGAGTGCTGCGCGAGATCGTCTGGGATCTGAAGTCTTGCCTGCTGGCGATGCGCACTTGATTGTTGAGTTAGATGGCCGTCAGGACTCCGTACTCAATGACCTTGCCCATCTCCGGGAATTGATTGAATCGCTTGGCGCCAATTCAGTCGAAGAAGCTCGCGATAAAGAATCGTGTGAAGCGATTTGGAATTTGCGACGTGAGTTCTCTTATTCGCTTCGTGACACCGGTTTAATTAAACTTAACGAGGACGTCGTAGTTCCGCGATCAAAGTTAGTCGAGTTGGTTCAGTTTGCCAGAAAGTTGGAGTTGGAAACTGGAATTCCCGTTGCCTGTTTTGGTCATGCTGGGGACGGGAATATTCATACTAACCTTATGGTGAAGGATTATGACATTGATGATGCAGCACGTGAGAAGGCGGATGCGGCATTGGATATTCTTTTCAAATGGATCATCGAAAACGATGGGCAAATTACTGGTGAACATGGCGTGGGGCTCGCGAAGAAACGTTGGTTCAAAGATGCTGTTTCTCCGATTTCGCAAAACGTCCATCGACAACTGAAAGCGACGCTTGATCCGAAAGGTATCCTCAATCCTGGTAAGTTTATTGAATCTTAGGCTTTCGAGATGACAGTCGAAATACCCAAAAAAAATCAGAAGTGCTCCGGTCTTTCCAAGTTGGTATAGGAAGAGCCCCTACGCGACCTGTCAATTGGATCAAGCAGGTGCCACGTCCGTTTCTCTAAATTCACCAAGTCCTGGATGGCGATAAGAAATAGAAAAATTAGTCTGTGGAAGAGGCGGGCTTGGGTATCCGAGTAGAGCTTCAGGAACTCAAATGAAGTATGTAGCTCATATAATAACGGCCATTATTTGGACTGGAACCATATATGCACAGGAATATCCACTGTGGCCAGAAGGCAAAACGCCCTATGCGCTTTCGATTGATGGAGAAACTGGATCACCCCTGGTGACCGTGTATCCGAGTCACAGGAGAGATAATCACACCGGTGCTGCTGTGGTGATTTGTCCCGGTGGTGGTTACGGTGGTCTCGCAAAAGACCATGAAGGGCATCAGCCGGCGACTTGGTTTCTGCAACAGGGTGTGACTGCCATTGTTCTGCAGTATCGACTTGGCAAAGAGGGGCATCATTATCCGACGCAGTTGGCAGACGTGCAACGGGCCATCCGCTGGACGAGGTCTCAAGCTGAAGAGCTAAAGCTGGACGCAAAACGGGTAGCGGTGATGGGATTCTCTGCGGGAGGGCACCTCGCCAGCATGGCAGCGACCTTGTACGAGGAGCCCGCCTATGCCCCCACTGATCTTTTGGATAAACTCAGCGCGAGGCCGGACTTTGCCATTCTTTGTTATCCGGTGATTTCAATGGATTGGGAGGTGTCTCATGGGGGCTCTCGCAAAAACCTCTTTGGTCCGGACCGAGTGAACGATGATGAACTGGCTAAGAAGTTGTCATCAAATCTCAACGTAACGGAAGACACGCCACCCACTTTTCTCTTTCAAACCAACGAGGATGCTGCAGTACCTGCTGAGAATGCAACTCTCATGTTTCTGGCGCTGCGTGAGCACGGGGTGCCGGTGGAGTATCATGTTTATCAGAACGGTCCTCATGGAGTCGGTCTCTATCGAGGTGATCCCGTGTTAGGAACGTGGTCTGAGCATCTTGCGGCATGGCTTAAGACGAACTTCTTTTACTCGCCTGAGGTGGATCGTGCGGCCGTCAAAGGAACGGCGAACTTGGATGGTCATCCCGTGGCCTGGGGGGTCCTGACCTTTTATCCGGAAAACTCAAATTTGCCACCCACATCGATTCGCATTCGCCGCGGGAAGTTTTCTGCGACGGAAGTGGTTGGGCCCGTGTTTGGCAAAGCAAGGGTAACGTTCGAAGGGAGTGTCTGGGAAACGACCGGTGCGGATGAGGATAAAGTAGTTCGCCTTTCGACCTTGTCTCCGAAAGACGAGCAACCGATCGAGATAAAAATCGAAGCCGGTGCTCAACCGATCAGCCTAGAGTTCCGCTCTCGATAGCGCTTTTAGTCTTCTTCAGGGACGAGCGCATACTCTTCGAGAATGCTGCGCGAGACGTGTTGAAGAGCCATTTCTGAGGTCGCCTCCAGAACCACGGGGCAGGCGAAGCCGGAGTCCAGTGCTTCTTTCCACCGCCCGGCGCAGACGCACCAGCGGTCACCTGGATTGAGACCGGGAAACCCATACATAGGCATGGGGGTGCTGAGATCGTTCCCGGACGCTTTGCTGAATTCGAGAAATTCTTCCGTGACTTCGCAGCAAACGGCGTGGCAGCCATGATCTTCTGGGCCGACCTGGCATCTACCGTCGCGATAAAAACCGGTGAGCGGATCCATGCTGCATGGAATTAGGTCGCCGCCGAGAACGTTTTTGTTGTCTTGGTGTGGCATGGTTTAACTTGCCATCGGGGAGGACCGTTTGTCATCTGGAAAACGTAGGTGGAATATCATCTGCTGCTACGTCCAACGTTAACTGGTCCGCACCTGTTTCGGTAGAGTAAGAAGAACGATCCGGAAACGGCAACCGATCACTCTTTATCTGTCGGCAGGCTATTATCAAGTGCTTATTTGCCATCTCACGAGTCCTGACTCTCGACTGATTGATGTGCGGGGAAAAGTGGTGAAAGGCTTATTGGTTAGGCGGTTCAATTTTTTTTGAGATTGGAGCGACTTTTGGGAACGCACGTTTGTGTCTTGCTTCCTGTCAGCGGGATCGCTAGATTGCCAGTTCTTAATGAGGCTCATCCTTCTCGTCCTGCTTTGTTTGTTGATCGGTAATGAACTACTAGCAGATGAGTTAGAGTTTGACGTGGTCGTCTACGGTGGAACTTCCGCTTCGGTGATCGCCGCCGTTCAGGTAAAGAAAATGGGTAAGTCGGTGGTGATTGTTTCACCTGACCAAAATTTAGGCGGCCTGTCCAGCGGAGGATTAGGTTGGACCGATACGGGGAATAAGGCTGTCATCGGAGGTCTGTCCCGGGATTTCTATCACCGAATCTGGAAGGAATATGACAAGCCAAATACGTGGAAGTGGCAGAAGCAAGGTGACTTCCTTGGTAAAGGGCAAGGAACGCCGGCGGTCGACGGAGAGCGGAAGACTATGTGGGTCTTTGAGCCGAGAGTGGCCGAAAAAGTGTTCGAAGACTACATTACTGAATTTGAGATACCAGTCTTCTTTGATGAATGGCTCGACCGTGAGAATGGTGTGAAGAAAATCGACGACCGCATCGCTTCGATCACGACGCTGAGCGGAAACCGATATTATGGGAAGATGTTTCTCGATACGACCTACGAGGGCGATCTTCTGGCGACAGCGGGCGTGGATTATCATGTGGGACGTGAAGCCAATTCCATTTATGGTGAAACCTGGAATGGGATCCAGACCGGAGTCGATCATCACAAGCATCACTTCCAAGTTCTCGATCGATCAGTCAGCCCTTATGTGGTTCCCGGCGATCCGAAGAGTGGTGTTCTAGCGCGGATCAGTAGTGATCCTCCCGGAGAAAAAGGTTCCGGAGACCATCGAGTCCAAGCCTACTGCTTCCGGATGTGTCTGACCGATCATCCGGACAACCGCATTCCTTTCAAGGAACCTGAGGGCTACGATCCCTCACAGTATGAGCTCCTCGTCCGATGTTTTGAGGCTGGATGGGGTTTGGAGGTATTTAATAAGTTTGATCCAATTCCAAACCGAAAGACGGATACCAATAACCACGGCCCCTTTAGTTTCGATAACATCGGCTACAACTGGGACTACCCCGAAGCTAGCTACGAGCGTCGGCGGGAGATCATCCGTGAACATGAAACCTACCAAAAGGGTTTGCTCTATTTTATTGCCACCGATTCCCGGGTTCCTGAAGATGTTCAAGCGGAGATGAATCGATGGGGATTGCCTAAGGATGAATTCACCGAGAACGGTGGCTGGTCTCATCAGCTCTACGTCCGTGAAGCGCGACGTATGATTGGTGAATTCGTGATGACTGAGAATGAGCTGCGCAAGGTAAAGCCTACACCGGGGTCGGTCGGGATGGGATCCTACACGATCGATTCCCACAATGTGCAGCGCCACATTAACGAAAACGGTCAGGTTCAGAACGAAGGCGATATCGGAATTAGTACGAGGGGGCCATACGAGATCGCTTATAAAGCTCTAGTTCCCAAGCGTGAAGAATGCACCAATTTGCTCGTGCCAGTGTGTGTATCTAGTTCCCACATCGCGTTCGGTTCGATCCGTATGGAGCCAGTCTTCATGATCCTAGGGCAAAGCGCCGGGACGGCAGCTGCCATGGCAATCGACGCCGGGATCAGTGTTCAGGAGGTTCCCTATGAAAAACTCAAAGAGAGGCTCTTGTCTGAAGGACAGATTCTCCATTACGATGGGCCTGTGGCCGGTGGGAAAGGTGCCCTACCCTCTTCGTTTGAAGGAGTGGTCATTGATGAAGAGGTTGCTGATTTGCAGGGGTCTTGGAAGACAAGTAATGCCAATAATCCATTCGTTGGCTTCAACTATCAGCACGATAACAATAGGGCAAAGGGCGAATGCAGTGCCAGCTTTTCAACAAAGTTGAAGGCGGGAGGGAAGTATTCAGTCCGTGTTGCCTATCCCAAAAATAAGAATCGCGCCAGCAACATACCCGTGACGATTTCTCATGCGGGAGGGAATGAGACCTTGATTCTTAACCAACGAGAGTTGCCGTCACACGAACCGTTTCATGAAATGGGGCTGTTTGAATTTGATGCCGGCGCGACAGCAACGGTGACGATATCGAATGAAGGAACCGACGGATACGTCATCATTGATGCCGTCCAGTGGGAGAAGATCGACTAAATTGGCTTAGGCCCAACCTATCAGATAATTATTCACCCTCGGAAGAATCTATCGCCAAGAGGCGCTCACATTCTTCCAGCAGCCATTCAGGGTGCATGAACGGTTCGAAGCTGATGTCCTGCCAGCGAATTCGTTGCTCGCCGTCAATTAGGTAAGTGCCGTGCAGCGCCATCTTTTCGAAATCATCGTAGGCGCGGTAGGCCTTGAAGCGGTCGAGCGATTTATCTGAGAGCAGTGTGAAGGGAAATGGATTCTGTTTCTCGCCGGAATCCTGAAAGGTCTGGTTGAGTCCTTCGGCGGAATCTGTGCTAATCGCGATGATCTCGATACCGGCGCTGCGATAAGCTTCGGTCATGGGCGCAAACGCATTGAGTTGCTCCATGCAGTGAAAGCAGCCCCGCCCCAAGAAAAATATGACGAGTAGCGGACGTCCGCTGTATTCAGCAAGGTTCACAGTTTCACCTTTGGCATTTGGCAACGAGAAGGGGTGGGCCGATGGAGGCGACCACTGAAAGGGACCGAGTTCATCGAGAGCGGGACGCTCGCCAATATCATCCGCGGGAGGTTTGGTGAGCCGCCAATCCTCCGGGTAGCCGAATGCCTTCGCCACTGGTGCGAGAGCGGTCAGAGGGGGAGCACCAATACTGGCGACCGAGGCGAGATACCGCAACTCTTCGAAGGCAGTTCGTGCTTCCTCTGTATTCCCGCAGGCGTAGAGCAACTTTACTTTCATCGCCAGGGGGAGCACTTCGTTTTCAGCTGCGGTGACCGCTTCCTTTGCCAGCTTGAGAGCCTGCTCATCATCTCCCGCGCGATGCCAGAGGTTGGCGTGGCGCCACTTTGCAAGGTTCTTTAACTTGGGAAGCAATTCCTTGGCCACCTCGAGTTGAGGAGGGTTAGCCGTGAGGGCTTCATAGACCTTTAGCTCATTGACTAAGTTCTGGAAGGTGTCGATTTCAGACTTAAACGGCCTGGCAGCAGCATCGGTCGCGGCTTTGATGCCTTTTTCGTCTTTCTTCGCCTCAGTGGCTCTGGTCGAAGCTTTTTTCATCGCTTCGTCGCGTTTCTTCATTTTTTCCGCGAGCACAGAATCGAGGTTAGCAAGATGCGCGGCGGCACCTTGACGATCACCGATTTCAAATTTAGCAATCCCGACGTAGCGATTGAAATCCCGCTGGCGAATGGATACATCGTCAGCAGTAAGAACGCCGTCTTCCGATTCCTCGATCAAGGCATCCCACTGTTCGAATCTTACGAGGGTATCGCGGAGTCTCTGACGGCCAAATTGCCAGCTGCTGCCTCTAGGTTCGTAGGTTGAAGTTGTTCCCGTCTCTCCTTTCTCGTCGTTTTTAAACTTCGCAACTCGGGGGAGCGAGATCATGTTGGTTGCTAGCTCAACGGAACGGTCGAGTTGCCCGAGCGTGTTCATGGTCCGAATGAACCACTCGTTATTGTGGGCAAAATTGCTGATTTGATCTGGCACGATCTGGAACCGGATCATGTGCTTGTGATCGACACGGGCGGAAGCTTCCTGATGCCAGGCCGCGTCCTTGTAGCGCTTAAGCTTTGAGTAGATATGACTGGGCATGTGCCACATATGAGCGATGCCGTGGGCTGAGGGGCCACAGTTGGCAGCGGCTGTGAGGGCGCGCTTGGCATCCTCGCGATCCCATAGGTGGATCTGGTAGTGGTTAGCCGGATGGTCAGGCGCAGCAGTAAGAATTTTGTCTGCGAGCAGGTTGATAGCGTAGTGGCTTGGGATCGCCAGTCCTTTCCCGTTGTTGTAGTAAATATGTTTGAGGAGGAATGCTTGAGCTTCAATATCATCCGGATAGTCGTAGGCAAGATCTTCAAGACTGCGGACATATTCCCGAAGACGCTTTTTCAAATCAGCCTTTGGATTTTCAAAGTAGGCGGCGAGGCCGTCGATCCAGCGCTGTTCTCGCCCTGAAGCCTTGTCTTTTCGCGCGACCGCTTCTCCGATAAATCCTTTGCCGCGATCGTTGTTCTTGTAGTTGGCCATTGCCATGCCCCAGTAGGCCATGGCGCAGTCGGGATCAATAGAGGCTAC
>Ga0160423_10000809_pt1 | contig 26204 bp, 34 predicted proteins | sample CRUFie14St8metaG_FD_108191 | JGI IMG/M metagenome (GOLD analysis project Ga0160423, IMG submission 108191) | Marine microbial communities from the Costa Rica Dome - CRUD Field 142mm St8 metaG | ecosystem: Environmental > Aquatic > Marine > Oceanic > Photic zone | place: Costa Rica: the Eastern...
CTTGAGTTGTCTCAGCTTCACCACTAGCAGGCAAGCAATTTCCACCGTCATTAAAGTCGACTACAATGTCTCCAGGTTTGATACAAGCTACTTGAGCATCACCACTAAAAGTGCCAGTATCAGAAGCTGCAGGGAAGTTTGAATGCGTGCCAGTGAGGTCATCACCAGTTTCGAGATCAACACCAGGATTAGGAATCTCTGTTCCAGAAGCATTAAAGCGAAGATTTGCAGCTTCAACACTTACAGAAGCGGTAGGCATGTCTCCAACAGCAGCTTCCACGCTGTAGTTAGTAACATAACCGTTACCAATTCCAATTACTCCTTCAAGAGTTTCGGAAGTGCCACTGCCTGCTGTGTCCTTTGCGTCAACACCTTCAGCGGATACTGAGATATAGTAATTCTTTCCGCTGTCATTTTTCAAAAAGTTAGCTGTTGCTTGATTTAAACCACTGGTATCGCCTGAGGCGCGGTCTGTAGTTTCGCTAAAACCAATAAGCTTTTCATTGCGTCCGCCATGAACATAATAAGAAAAGTCTAAACTTACTGTAGGAGGCTCAATAACTTCACGCTTGATAGCTGCCAATTGACCAAATTCGTTAACGTCTGTTCTGGCAAGCTCAACTCCATGAGAAATGTCCTGCACGCGGAGAAGCTGATCGGATGTTCCAACGGACGCGTGTTGGCCCATTTCCTTCACGAATAAAGCTTCTGATTGATATATTACTCTGTTTCTACCCATAATGATTTAGTGTTAAAAAGGTTAAATTAATCTGTACCTTTTATTACATACCAAAAGATCAAAAGAGAACTTTTTTTTTATATATATTATATTTCTGTCCTAGGAGTACGAACACAAGAGACAGTAAAATCTATAAATCCTATTCTTAACCCTTGAGGAATTTGAGTGCCAGACCGATCAAATAACTTTGAAACTGTTACTTTTTGAATATAAGCTCTGTCTCTATTTTCAGATTTTTTATTTTGTATAAAGTCTGGATAATAGTAAGGAAATTGCTTGACATGATAAAATTCTCCAAATGGAAAGTCTTCAAATTCAACCAAACAAAAAGTTGTAGATTTAGTATCCCTAAATAGCGAAAGTGCTGCGTCAAGACTATAATTACTATCGGTTATGACCACAACCCTTATTACTGTTTGAGTATCATCTAAACCTCCAAGCGCCCAATCTTTATTTGATGAACTATTTAAACTAATAAACGCTGCAGGTAAAGTGTATTTTCTGTCGCCAAGTTCGGCTTGCTGCTTTAGGTATGTAGGCTCTCCAGCAACATCACTCAGAACAAAATCGTTCTGAAGAAGTAGTTGCTCTTCTGTTTCGTTTGTAATATATACGTTAATTTCTTTCCTTTTAAAATCTCCAGTGACTTGAGCATCAATCAAATCTACACCCCCATTAGCTACAGAATTGGTGAGAATTCTGCCTTCCATATGATCAATCATTAATCCATAAGTTGAATCTCCTTGTTCTACAAAATCTCCGTTAACATATACTCCAGAGGGCTCATCAATTCCATTATTTACCAACTGTCTGTCAGAACAGTAATACGCGTCTAAGTTTTCAGGAATATCTATAGCATCTTCAGAACCGCCCCTTATAACCACATCAAACTCTTGCCCGCCCATATCAACAAAGCCCTCAGCCTGTCGAGTCAGCTTGTCGTCAAACCAAAGATAAAAACTTGACTGTAAAACATGATCAAACTGAGCTTTCATTTCATGTCAAGGGTAGATGTTAAATTTTTAATTAAGTTAGCAATGATTTCTGTGATATAAGGAGTTCCAGACAAAGCAGACTGCCTAACTTGACCGTCAACCTGTATACCTGTTCCAGACCTACTAGAACTAGATTGCTTTACGAGAAATCTTCCTAATCCAGATACACCTCTTTCGACTTCATCAATCCAACTTCTTCCTGCTGCCCACGGCAAAGGAGAGATTGCGTCCATTTCTTCTTTTGAGGGAATATCAAGCATAAAAGAAAATCCAACCTCATTTCTACTAATATTTTTAACTTTTACTTTAAGAGAGTTTAGCAAAAAAGCTCTTAATCTATCAACTGGATCATCTCCCGCTTCAAAACCTATAAGCGCGAATAAACTTCCTCCTCCTGAAAGGTTTGACGCAGAGGGCCCTGCTTCAATATCTTTAGTTACTGCGTGAGATTCAAATTCTGCAATCATTTGTTTTTTAACTTTTTCTACATTAGATATAATTTGCTTTTCAACACTCTTTTTAAACTTAGCAGAGTACTGTCCAGCGACTTCTCTTTTCAATCCCTGCATATTAATCCTAGCCATGTTAATCCTTTCTTTTGAAATACATTATAAAGTAATGAACCTCAAATGGCCCAGTTTTGGCAGAATCACTAACAAGCTCATATAGCTGACTGTCTATTTCGACTCTAGATGATTTCTTCAAAATGGCATGTCCTTCTGCATCTATTTTCAACCTGACAGATCCATCAGGTAGAGGAACATTAACTTGCGCACCAACTGCAGAAACATTATATTTTTCTTGCCTATCAATATAATCTATTCTGGCTTTAACTTTTGTCTGGGTAACTTTTCCAAGGGTTTTTTGCTCTCCTTTTAATCTAGAATAAAGAGCATTATAAGTTGACGAACTACTAGCAACAAAAGATTCTGTCTTCCTTTTGAATATGGTGATTTCTCGCGCAAAAGTTTCATGCATATCTTCTAGCGCAGATCTTACGCTATTTCTCATGCTTTCTGGAACCAGATTGTCTCCCATTTTTATTCTCCGTCAAATCCAGACACTTGAGAGGGAGGAGACCCCTGAATATTATAGCTCGCCACAAGTTCTCCTATATTTATTGCTGCAGCCTCCATTAAATCGTAATATCTTTGGCTAATTTTTGTAATATCTAATCCTCCGCTTGCGGTAGAAGTGGTATAAAGAGGTTGTCTTTCGATTGTTGTATCTCCTTCCTGAATTCTCGTCCAATCACTCATTCCAGTAATACTGGTAGTAGAAGAACCTGCAGTAACAGACTGACCTAATAATGTTTTTCTTGCGGCTTTAGAGTAATAATCCCTCAGAAACATCTGAGAAAAAATCGCTGCTTCTTCATGTCCAAATACATAATTTACCCCTGCTGGAGAAGACAGGTCATTGTCAAAAGAGGTATGTATTTTAGAATTTAGTTGACCTACATTAGCTTCAAGCCAACCAGATATTCTTACTTGCGTAGTAAGATCCGAATCCGAGTCAAACTCATTTACAAATATACCTGAGGATAAAGATTCTAAAGAATAAGACATTTCTAAGCATATTATTTTTTATTAGACCAAATATCATTAACTCTTTTTTGCAGGTCAGAATCTGGAAATTTAGAAGAATCATTAATTGGTATTACTGGCTTTCGATTACCTCCTCCTTTAGCGAAATCTTCAAAACCTTTGATTAGTTTTTTTCTTAAAACTGTTGCATTACCACTTGGAAAAATTCCCGCAGTTACTGCAATTTCTCTTAGGTCTGTTAAATTTTTTCCTTTTAAAGATTCTTCAAATTCCTGCATGTTGCTGGCTTTAAATGGGTTGTTTTTTCGCATTCCTAATATTTCATCTAGTGCCTGTGATTTTCTTACAGTTTCAGACACAACATCTTCTTCTACACGCCCATGCACCTGCTCGATTCCATCGGTTTTTTTTGCTCTTGCTTTTGTACTTTTAAGTTTTCCGTTGGTTTGCTGAATTTTTGTTGTTGTTTTTTTTCTTGCCATGATAATTCTATTAGAGTTTAATGACTATTATACTCGTTAATACACAAAAGTCCAGATCGTGTGAAAAAATAAAGGGCCTACAGGAATAAACCTGCAGGCCCTTAGGGAGGTGGGGGTTAGGAAAAACTAACTTCTTAGCCTTCGAGCGCGATACCGTACAGCGCACGGTTATCAAGAATGATTCGTCCCTCCTCGAGCGAACCATAATAACCAATCTTGCCCTGACGGACGCTGTATTGGTCATCAACCAAGAGCGAGAACTCAGAACCGTTGTCTGCGTCTGTAGCAACAGCCTTCCAGAGGGAGCTAACGGAATTATCTAGACCGATGATGATTTCGTCTACATCAGCATCAAAGTCTGCGATAACGGTTCCATCTCTAGCTGGGCCAGTGGAAAGTTCTTTATAAACCTTATTGAACTTTTGACCCTTGCCGAGCTCGTGCATTTCCTGCAAGCGAATTCCGAAGAATTCAGGAATGCCAGCGTTGCTCCAAAGAGCTTGTCTTTGAGCGTCAGTAGCCAAGTGGCCATCAACGCCATGGGCGTCAGCCTCTTTGCCCTTATAACTCGACTCAGTGTTGATCGGGTTGTATGCCATAGCACGAATACCCTCAACAACTTCAGGAGAAACAAGCAAGTCAGTAACGCCCCTACGAGCGCCTGCTTCAGGTGTTCCACCTGTCCAGGAGGTGTGAATTCTCTTTGAAAGAGTTAATAGTTTATTGAAATCTTCGAGAACCAAACGTTTTCCAGCGGCCTTAAGCGTATGCTTTTTGTCGCCAGTTTTGGCTTCAGCCAAAGCGCCGATTACGAGATTTGCGGAAGTAGATTCTTGCTTAAGCATAACTTCTTGAGCGATGCGGGTCATGCTCTTTCCAATAACATCCATACGAGACTTAGCGGCATAACGCTTGTCAAAGCTGATAGCGCTGTCCAGACGATAAGTCGTGAACTTCATTTCAGCGTGCGTAGGTGTTACTTGGTTAGTAGGCAGACCTCCAGCAAGAGACTGGCTCCATGTTTGGATATAATCCTCATCGGTTATATCGTAATACAGATCCAGTGGGAAGCTGGGATTATCGTCAGCGTTAAATGTAAAGCTTTGAAACTTATTACTAAGAGTCGGAGCTTGATTTACTACTTGTGCAAGCACAGGAGCGATAAATTTAGCGAGTGCAGCTTGGGCTTCATAGGCAACGTCCCTATTATTGGAAGCCATGGCCTTTACAAGCTCAATTTGCTCGTCGGTATGTTTTAATGTAATTTCCATAATTATTTATTCTCCTATATTAAAGGTCAAGTTTAATAACGACGTAGTAAGCAGACTCTCCAGCAGGACCAGCGAACTGATCAGTATTCTTTTGAGAGGTACGCTTGCCAGAGCCAAGAACGTTTCCAATAACCCTTGCAGATCCAGCGGAGTTCGAAAGAACGATTTGTCCGTTGTCGCCTTGAACAGCTAATGTATTCTTCGAAGACATAGCGCTAGAGGAAACTTCCCAAGCTGCATCATCCCATGTGCTCGAGTCGCTTCCGTCACTAGCAGTTCCGTCGGTTGAGTTCACAGCTTCAATAGCAGACTCATCAAAAGTAAAGATACCTTTACTTGCAACTGGTACAGCTTCTCCAGAAGTTACAGCAAAAAGCTCAGCCTTCTTTTGAGGGTAACGAAGCAGATTTTCGCCGTTTTCGTCGTGCGTTAATGTTTGATTCAATGTGACTCCGATAGCTACGTCTGTTTTGCTAGCAGCCTCACAAGTAAGTGGTACTTGCGGCATGCCATTTCGTGCGACGTGCGGATAACCGCTAGAACCTAGCAAGGTATGAGAACCTAAGTACTCAATTGGGTCCTTGCTAAGATCGGAATCACTCACCTTAACAAGCATGCCCGAATCAGCTGTTGTGGTATCGGGAGCACCTCCTCCGAGGTCTCCGTCAAACTTAAACAGGTTGATTACATCTTGCTCGTCGTATTGTCTGAATGGTAGTAATCTTAATGCCATAGTTAATGTTTCCTTTTAAAATTAGTATTTAATTGAAATATTTTCTTGAGAGAATGCCTGAGCAAACTTCTCTTCGAGTGTTTCGTCAGATTCAGCAGACTCAGAATTATTGTTAGGAACAACTTCTTCTTGTTCTTCGACTTGCTCTAATGCAGCTTCAACAACAACTTCAGGCTCTTCCTGAGATTGCTCTTGCTGAGGCTCTGCGAGTCTCTTTTGAACTTCTGCCTCAATTCTAGACTCAAGCTCTTCAGCTTGGGCCTTGAGAAATTCTTTGTTTTTATGAGCCCAAATCTTATCGAACTTTTCTTTATAGGAAGCGAATGCGTCTTCTGTTACTTCGAGAGACTTAACCTCGGAGGCAATCAACGCCAAATCTTCTTCCCCAAGATCGAATTCGCTATTAAGCTGTTCCATTCTGCCATCAAAAGCGGCGTCGGATAGTCTTTGAGCGTTTTCAGCTTCGAGAGATTCAAGTTTTTCTTGAGCGGTTTTCAATTCCTGATTGACTACATCATACTTTTCAGTAAGCTCTGCCTGAGACTGCGCCAGCTCATCTTTTTGAGCTTGTGCTTCCTCCACCTGCGATTTCCATTCCGCAGACTTTTCGATAATGACGTCGTTAACCAGTTTAGAAATGCTCGCCACGGCTTCTTCGGAAAAATCGTTTGCACGACGCTTCTCGTCTAGAAGGGCTTCTAAGCTATTAATTAGTTTTTCAGTTTCCATATTAAGAGTTTCGTTGTGATCAATTACATTTATTTTTAAATTTTGTGAACTTTTATTTTTCATAATATTATTTTTATCATTTTTTGCAACTAATTCTTTTGTTTTATTTTGTTCTTTTTCGTTTGCAACAAAAATTCCTTTCACATCTGCTGCGGGTTTCGTGGTGAATGCAACACCAAGAGGGTAAACTTCTCCAACAACAAGACGATAGCAGTTTCTACCATCATCAAGTTTTCCGCTTCCTCCAAAAGCAGTGAGGTTTTCCTTGACATTTTCAGCGTCGTCGCCTGTCAGTATCTCACAATTTTTTAAATCTTCAGAGCCCACCGCAACAGCATAATCATTAAATCCTAATTCCCAGCTTGTAGAAATAATGGTATTCATATTACTTTCTTGGCTTTCTTCTAACATATCAGCCAAAGAAGCGTTTGCCATTTTATATACCACTGCTCCTAAAGATATATTAACAGGATCTTTGGTTTCAAGAACCTCTTCCTTAGACATAATGCTGCTATCAGTAAAAGAAGAAAAGCCTGAAGATACTATATGACCAACGACCTTTTCCCTGTCGTGTTCTATATTAGTTGGCTTATGAACGAAGTAGTCATTTATAGCAACTGCAGTGGCAGAATCTATCCCATCTCCATTTTTATTAAATTTGTTTACTACTGCAGCATTAAAGGCAACACCCATAAGGTCAATATTTTTTTCAAGATCTACAGAGGAAGGAATCAATGATTCTAAGTTATCTAAAGATGCCCTAGAGACATAACCCTTAAATGCTTCGGTTGAAGCAGATACTTCCTGCTCAAAGGTCGCTGTATACTTATACTCCATTAATCCTTAAGTGAATCGTAGTCAGCTTTGCTGCAGAACTTGGTTAACTTTGTGCCGTCTTCATCTACCGCCGCAAACGCATACCTAATAGATTCTTTGCCACTTTTGAGCATTCTTTTATATTCCTTTTTTTGGACTTGGTCCTCAGGAATTTGTACTTTAGACTTTTTCTTAACGTTGTAAAATTCTATCATAGTGACTCATATTACACAAAATATTATGAATCTTCAACTTTTTTACTATGATAAAGAATTGCAGAGGGATATACGGGAAGCTGATGAGTTTCTGAAATTTCTATAATTTCATTATTTTGACCCAGTTCTGATATTTTATTAAAATCACGCACGCACGCAAGGCCTGTAGTTTCCCATAGTTCTTTTTTCTCAGATACTACAACAGACTCAACTAAGCTATCTAAAGTTTTTAACTGAGTTTTATTTAACCTTTTTACTTTGTGGTTTTTTCTTAACTCGGAAGCAAGACAGGTTCTTAATTTTTCTATATCATATACAGTATTTTGTATATCTGCTCTGTTAAAACTTGCTGTAGCTCCTGTAGGTCTTCCAGTCTCATTTGGAACATTATTTTGCTGTTGCTTTGCTGCTCTTCTTCTTTCTAAAGTTGCAGCCTTCTGGGCTTTTTCTTGAAGAGCTCTATCTTCCTCTGCTCCAGCAGGCTCAACTGGAGGAACTCCTCCAACCAAAGGATTATACATCCCTTCCTCTCTTTGGTCTACGTATTTCTTTTGAGCATTTTCTAATTCTTCAGGAGTAGGATAAACGCCAGTTTGAATTGTTCTTAAGCCTTGTTCTGCGGGGAGAACGCCCAACTCTATAAGTCTTGTTGCAACTCTTTGAAGTTGGACTTCGTCTTTAATGTCAATGTTTTCAAATTTAGCAATAGGAAATTTTCTAAATCCCATTGCTCTGCACAGTATTTTTATTTGCGGCTGAAGGAAATCATTTAAAAATGCATTTCGAGCTTCTTTTAATCTTTCTAAAAATATCTGAGCTTTAACTTGAGTGTTTGCATATTTTTCTTGACCTACAATTATATTTTGTAAAGCATCTCTAATATCTTCATTAACAACTTTATACTTTTCAGAACCAAGAACTTTATTTATATCAGGAATAATAAAATCTGCTTTAGTTGTATAGTCGCTAACCAAAACTCTTCCAACACTTTCGTTTTGAAAAAGTTGCTGCATAGCATTAAGGTTATTTGGATTAATTCCTCCATCGTCTGGTTTAGCTCCCATCGTTATCATTAAAATAACGTTTTCTACAGTTCTACTAATTGCTTGGTCAATTTTTTTCAACTCTAACTTCCAGTTAATATCATCCAATACGGGAAACCCAAATGGGATTGCGAACGGTTCGTAATCTTGTTTTTTATAAAAGCTGTATGATAACTTTTCTGGATCAAGTGTTACAAAAATACCATCAGTAAAAAAAGCCTTATTTTTAATTTGCTTTCTAACTTCAGCAGGCAGACTGTCAAACAGCTCTTTATCTTCTTTTGTTTTAGGGTTACGTAATCTATCAAGCTCGTACTCAGAAAGAATTTTCTTGTAATCCCCGTCTTCAAAAGCTGTAGTTTTTGTAGCAATTATATCGTAAGGATTTAAAAGTATATATCGAATAGGTATTTTGCCCAATTCTAAATTTGCATTAGCTCCGTAAATAGAAGATATTTTTTTAAAATCTTCTCTTTGAAATTTTCCATCTATCCTATAAAAGAATACATTTCCGCTTCTATAATACTCTCTAAAGTATTGGTCTTTGAGCGACCAAACCTTAATTCTATCCATCCATTTTGAAATAAACTCTCTTGCAGGTGCGGTGCCTCCCTCAAGATAAATAGGTGAATTTGCAAATTCAGCCATAACATCGATTGCGTTTCTGAAAATTGCAACATTGCAATAAGCTTTTTGGCAGAGTTCTATCGACTGCCTAATTGAAACTCCACTATTGTTGGATTCGAAAGGTAATATACCTTGCTGAATATTTTGATATTTATTCTTAACGTTGTTTTTATAAATTTTGTTAGACCTTGACAAACCTTCGCTTCCAGAAGTCGGTTGAGACCTCGTGTACGAAGCGGATGAATAAAAAGAATCACCACAAAACTTTGGCTCGATTTGATCTGAATCGTTTTTTAAAAGTTCCCCCAAATTGTTGTTGGGAACATTCTGCTTAAATTGATTCCAGTATTCGGATGTTTTTGTATATTTCCTAGGCATATTAGATGTTACACCCAAAAATCTAAAAGTCTAACTAAAGTTAAAAGTTAACTTTCAAAGTTCTCTGCTCTTTCTATGGATTGCCTTAGTGCTATAGAAGGATCGACGTACTTTAGAAAAGCATTTAGCGGCGAAGTTTTAGTGCAAGATATAAGCTCAACACCGATGGGTGCTCCATATTTTGCAAAAGAATGGAAAAACGACAACTGCTGCATATAAAGCCTTTTGTTTTTATCTTCTTGAGCTTTTGATATTTCTCCTGCGGGAGAGTCTTCGTCGTGATTAAAAGGTCTATATTCCGTGGAATCTGAAAAATAAGGTTTTTCTGAAAAACCTAGATCGGAACCAATTAAATGTATCCTCTTGAAGCCCATCCATATCAACATATGCATGGCTGTGGCAACAGTATTGTTTGCCCATATAAATTTAGCCTTATGCGCTCTGCGCCTAAAAATCTCTCTTGCAGGATCTTTCGTCATATCAGAATCTATAGTAGCAAAATAAACAAAAGGAAAGTCTTTGACTTTTTTGCCTCTAACCGTGTGCTGATTATAAGGGTTTCTTAAAATTTTCCAAAATGGTTCTGTCCATATTTTTTCATTAAAACATTTTGGGTAATCCATCCCTAACCATATATCAGGTTTTATTTTAGGATATGTGGTATTTATACCTATTTTAAAAATAGGCTTATCGTTAAAGTCTTCAGCCTTAATAGCTTTCAGCGACGGGCCAGAAGAAAAAACATAAGCGTCTATATTTGAATTGGCTTTTGCAAAAAAAGCATCTACTAAACCCGCGCCACATTCATAAACTAATCCCATGTAGATTTTATATTTGTAATATTTTTTTTCTACTATCTTATAAACATTGGAGTAAAAGTAGAAACGGTATTGTCTTTTGCACTCATCATATCATAATGAATCTTAATCATCCAATTACCTAAAACGAGTGCAGAATAACTATCTTTTCTGGCTTTTTCTGGACCAGTCTGCCTTTTGAGCGTTGGGGGCAAATCAAAAGTTTGAGTGCCCTGAGGAGATGTAGTTATCTGTATAAGGGAGCATTCAGTTTTTGTCAACTCTATTATATCTTCTTGATGCTCGACAAAGTCAATCATTTTTGCAGAAGAACTTTGTTTTTCTTTGTCAATAATATTTGAAAACTTTAAGCTATCAATAGGGATTTTCTTTTTTCTTTGGGTTTCGTAATATTCGTCCATCGCTTTAGAAGCAAACCAAATTCTCTTATGATCAAAGTTAGCTTGCAATAATTCATTTGCCCGACGAATCCATGCACTTGTAGGCTTCCTGAGTACGCATATTTTTCTGTCTTTTAAAGAGTATTGTTTTTTAGCTTGCATAAGGGCGGATTGGTAGTCATCAATGTCGTCCCAGTTTGCATCAATCATTCCAATTTCAATACCGCTATTTTTAAATTGAGAGCTTTCGTTTGCAGCGCTAAGGAACTGAACTCCGCCATTATAATCCCCTACAATCGAAACCACGTTAAAGTTAGTCAACAAATAATGCATATAGTTTATATGCTGTTTCATTGGCGCACCAGCTAAAGCGTAACTATGTACAAGCACGCCCTGTTTGGTTTCATCGTTTAATTTAAACATGTGTATTGCAAAATCGTCACTACTTTCACTTTCTGCCCAGCTGGGGTCAAATGCCATAAGGTATTTTGACTTAGGATCTCCTTGAACCTCTACGCTTGGAGGTTGACCTTCTGGAACCGTACAGGCTGCCATTTTCGATGTCTTAAAGTATCCAGAACTATCATCAGTAAATACTGCCCCAAACTCTCTGTCAAACTGCGATTGACTCATGGAAGCTTTTGCTTGATCAATTAAGTTTTGATCATAAAGCTGTTGAGGAGCACAATCATAACTAAAATGCATAACTACCCTATTTGCTTCTGTAGGGTTTTTGTTCCCAGCCTGAATTAAATTATCAAACTGTTCATAAACTTTATACATATACTCAAACTTATAAGACGCAGAGGAAAGCATGATCAATTTATTGTTTGGCCAAACATATCGATCCTCTTCTTTCATTTCTCCTTTCTCAATTAAACTAGTCTCTAACTTATACAGGTCGTCTCGCTGGGTAGGGTTTTCAACTACCGACAAGAACGGAATAATAACCTCATTATAAATTCTTTCGGGCATCAATAAAAACTCGTCGATAATGATTCTATGAAAACGAAACCCACGAAGCTTTTCTCCATCTCCTAGGGGCAATGCATGAATTTGACTATCACCAATAGAAAGAGTCCATTGGTCGTTTGTTTTTGAAGTCTTCGTAATACATTGCGATAAAAATGCAGCTTCTGGCTTATTTGCTATGTCTTCAATTTTTTTAAAAATCATTTTTGCCTGCCTAAAAGATTTAGATAAAATTCCTATTTGTACTCCTTGGTTGAGCATCGCATCCATGAATGCGAAAACTCCAGTAGTCCAAGATTTAGACATTCCTCGACTCCATACTCCTAAGAAGTAATCCGTCTGGAACATTGACTTGATCGCCATATGCTGAAAGGGAAAAAGCTTGACGCCAGCAATTAAATCTGTTGCAAAAGTTGTATTACCTCTTAAAAACTTATACAACAAAAGCTTTGCTTCTTTTTCTTCAAGATAGCCTTTTTTAGAAAGGATTTCTTGATTAATATTAGAGTAAGATTCTCTTGCGATTTGATTGCCAACTTCCCAACTCATTTTTCTTCTATTTTTTTATCTATAAAGTATTGCATATCGCAAGTCCATAAAGGCCTTCCAAAACCCAGTAATCTTGGAATGAGGTACTGAGAAGCTTTCCTTCCTCCTGAGAATATAATCTGAGAAACGTCAGAGTACTCTCTTGTCAGTAGTCTTGCATTATGAAATATATATGCCAAATTAGATTTATGTGGAGAAAATACGTTATTCTTTTTTATTTTCTCTATATTGCTCTCAACAACGATGTATAAAAAACTATTAAAGTCTCTCGCTCTTTCTAGCTCTCTTTTAAATCTTTCAAAGCCAACAGACATTGTAGACTTAAAGTCTCCTTCGCTTTTTCTGTCAACGTATGTGTAGCTATAGCTACTCCCACCTAATGTGTAGTCCCCAAAATCAAGCTTTAAACTTTTTGATTTTTTAAACTCTAAAGGTTTTTGCTCTCTTGTATCTATGAAAATCTCAAGCTCTTCATAACGACAGTCTTTATCAAAAAATCCTTTTACTATATTATGAGGAAACCTCGGCTCAATTTGAGCTTGACTACAAGCCTCACTAAAACTTCCAAAGCATTTCTTGTACATATCAACAGTAGGCATATCAGAAAGAACTAAATCAATGTGACAGGGAGATTTAGTTAAATCTTTGTCCTTTATCATATTTTTAAGCTTACCAAGAATATATTTTTTTGTTTCTTCTGTTGGGCCTTCCCTATCAAACCATTGTTTTAGTTGAGACAAGCTTGAAAAATCTTTAGAGAAGTATTCTTTTTTGTTTTTGAATGGCATGGGCTTTCCAGTAAGTAGATTTTTTCTAGGAAAAAATTTCGTATAATATTCAGCCACAGTGAGGTTATGTTTTTTGAGGTGGGCATGCAAAGACCTTTCGGTTTTAAACTTTTGACCGCATTCCTTGCATTCTAGTATTGATTCACTCATATTTTTCCGCGTGACCTTCTGACACCATCATTTCGTTAACACTTTTTCCTTCTTTAAATATTTCTCCTATGATTCTTCCGTATTTGCCTATACCGTGACACCTTAATATAAGATCGCCGTTATTTGCAGAGCAAATTTCAATTAATCTTTTTGTTGCAGCCATACCTTTTTTCTTTTCTTCTAAATCTCTCGTTCTTGACTCTGGAGCATTGATTCCATATAGTCTAATTCTTTTTTTCAGGGATATGTGAAAACCTAAATCAATAATAACGTCAACGGTGTCTCCGTCAACAAATTTTGTTATTTCTTTTATTAAATAGGTATATGCAGGTGAGCTTGCCATTATATTGCATCGTTTTTAGAGATTCCGAGAATTCTTGCTTTCCAGGCGGGCATTGATTCCATTTTTTCAGCCTCCTCTTCCACAAGTTTATTTTGCATTTGAGCCATTTTAACCATAATCTCCCTCTCCTCCTCTTCTTGAAATAACTTTACCAAGGCAAGGATGTTTGCTGTCTGTTGCTGTTTACTATTTAATCTTTTTGCTCGGTCACCCTGAAGCTTAGTAATTACTCTGTCTATTCTGCCCACACATTGATTATACTCTTCGCTTTTAGTTTTTAGTATCTCTGTAAGCCTTATTGTAAAATCATTACCCTCTTCTGCATCGTCAAACATATCATTTAGTTTTAATTTTTGTTTTTCAATTTGCTTGAGATTAATGTAATCCATGCATACATTTATGTATAAATTAATTTCATCTGGAGTCAGGTCTGGCTTATCCCAACAGGCTCGAATGAATTCTGCCTCAAATAAAGTTCTATCATGGCTATCGCTGTAACTATTTATTTGGTACAAAAATCTAGGAGATGACAATATTGCCTGCATAAAGTCAATAGATACCTCCTCAGACCTAGTCATTTTCTCAGCAGAAAGATTTATTGATGCAGCAGAATTTATTTTTTTAATTGTTGACACCCTAGATGAAGGAGGGCAGTACTCAACTCCTCTGGCAGAATCCTCAGGCGTAATACTAAGCGGCATTTCTTCCCTTATAAATTCAGCTATAACAGTAGTTTCTTTACTTAACGGAGTTATCTTATCATTGGCAAATATAATTTTAGCAATCTGAAAGGCATTCATTCCGTCCGAAGCATGAATCTTGATAAACTCTTTATTTTCTTCTGTAAGCTCTACAGGCTTAGCGGGAGCGTTTTTTGTAGTAGTAAACTCTGTCCCTTTTTCTATAAGGTATGCTCTTACAGCTCTACCTTCTTTTGTGCGGCCATCAAGAGAGTCATCCATAAATACCGCTCTGGTTAACTCAATTAAATCAGTTATTGAGGATGCATTTTTATCGATAAAATTTTTTTGATCCTCTGAAAGTTTAATAGATTTACTGCTCATAAAAATATATCCTTTGTTTGCATTATTTTCTTAGCCATGTCTTTAAATTGTTTTTTCAGGTTTTTAATCTGCTTATATCCCGCCGACCTACCCTTTTCGTTGGTCTTATATCCCATTTCTTTTGCGACCTCTTCTTCACTTTTAAATTCTATAAATAGCATTTCATAAACTTTGTAATGCCTAGCGTTTAGCTGCTTCTTAATCTCTAAATGCAACCTATTAGCTGCACTAGTCATATCGACTTCTTTGTGTTGAATTTTCTTGACTTCATACTCCTTTGTTTCTATAGGTACTGCCATTTTTATATCGTATGCGGATTTTTTAGTCTTCTCCCATTTTGCAAACAGCGGGCAGCTACTATCTTGCTCTTTAGATTCAGTAAATGAACAAGAATCTCCATCTCCAGAACTAGAGGAAAGATTAAATGGGCAATTTAAACATGGCCTAACAAAGTTAGAATAATTGTTTCTAAGTATATTCTTAAATTGGTTGCTAATAATTTTATTAACCCAAGGTATTAGTGGTCTTGCAGGATCCCATTGATCCCATTTGTTATAAATGTGAGCAGAAATTATTTGCTTAACGTCTTCAAAATCCATCCAGGCCAAAGAGGATAAAAACCATTTTGGCCTTCTTTTATCTATCTCTCTGGCAATTTCGGAATAATGATCTTCGTATTTCGCTTTTTTTTTAGCCACGTTCGTCTATGTCCTTGCTCTTGCTCGACCTGCACATTTCTACAGAATCTTGTAAGGCGCTTCCATGCTTAGGGACATAAGGCTTTCTTTTAGTTTCTCCAATCGATCCTTTTCCAATTATAGAACCAAAAGTTTCATCGTTTCTTGGTTTATTTGTAATTTCAAAATCAAGCTTCGTAATCTTGGGCACATGTGAGCTTCCTTGAACCTCTTCTTGGGGAGCAGGAGCGGGGTTATTAGTTATCTGTCGAGATGATACAGACAGTGAGGTTCCACATTTTGGACAAAAATTAGGCTTTTGAAGGCTATACTCGATTTTATTTCCACAAGACTGACAGTACATAAAAGACATATGAATATTATAATCGAATATCGACAACTTTCTATTGGGCGATATATCCTGTAATAATTTTTGCAGCAGCCCTTAGGCAATTAATTTCATCTTCTTCAAGGCTTCTAGGGCCTTTAACATAGTCTAACCCTATGAATCCTATGCTTCTTCCGCTAAAGGTCCTAATAGGTATGTTGTAGAGGCTTTTAACGCCTTTTTTGGTTAATAAAGATTTAAGCAGTGCGTCAGAATGCATATTATTTACATCTTCCACAATATAATCTCTCTCGTGAATCATCGAACTAATATAGTCATTATAGTTAGACATTCGATACTCTCCAGGATTATGGCATTCAGCACTAACACCATCTGAGACTACTTCATATGTACATGTAAATTTTTGCATAGGCATGCCTGATGAAAAATAATCTCCATTATGAAACTCAAAAACATAAGCTCGGTCTGCCTTAAAGTCTAAAAGTATGCCTTGTAGAACTTTTATTATTTCTGCATTCTTAAATGCAGCAGTTTCTAATTCTTTTTGATGGCCTTTATCTCCCCACCTTTTCCTAAGCCAAAGACCGCCAAAAGTTGTCAATACAGTAATAAAAGCAACTAGAATACTTTCTACAGCAATTAATGTTTCAAAAAATTTATTCACTTTTATTGCATTTAATTAAAGCTGATGATATGCACATCAGTAAAGTTAGGGATATGATTCCGACAGTAATCCATATTGGGGCGGATTGCTCATAGACAGGAGATTGGCTTTTAGCGGATTGATTGAAAGCTTTTACCTCTGCCCGAGATATATCTCCATCTTCATCTAAGTCTATATCTTCAAATTCTACATCTTGCCTTTCGACAATAATTGGGTTTGGAGAGCTTTTTTGATTCAGTAGGGGCGTAGAGACGCACCCAGAAAAAAACAACACAAAGAGCATTAAAAGTTTTTTCATCTTGACCTACTAGGTATGGCATAAAAGCCTATTATCATAAAACATAAATCCATAAAAGAGGCAAGCATAAGGCCTCCCGTCATTTTTACCATGTCCCAATCTTTTGCTCCAAATATCCAGCTGAAAAAACCAGACCTAGCACCATCCCCTTTGGGGACGATTAAATCGTAACTAATGCTTGGGTTCATGGCATAATATATCATTAAAAAACACATTGTAAATGTAATTGTTAAAAATAGTATTCTTCTCGTAACCTTAACGAATGGATCTAATGCTTGCTTAGATTGGTTTTCAATTAACGCTTTTAACATCTCTGTATCTCTGGCAGCAAGAATCATTTGATCTGCCCTTTTTTGCTCTAGCCAATAATTTATAAGATTTGCTCCAAGCTTAATTCCTGCGCCTATAACTGTATTCAATATTGGTCCCATGTTAGCTATATACACATTTTATTTTAATTTAGCTTTTTAATCATATAATAATATTAATGAACCGAAAAACTTTTCAAATACTGGAAATTTTATCTGACTCACTTCCATCTTATATTGCAACCAATTGGCTAGGAACTCCTTTGGAAAAATTTCAAGGAAGAACTCCATACGAATTAATAAAAACTGGACAGGTTGAAAGGGTGTATGCAGAAGCCTATCAGTACATAAAGTCATACAAGCAAAAAAGGAAAGGAAGGAGCAGCAAGTGAAAACTTGCAACTCCTTGTAAATCTTTATATATTTTTAATGAAAGAGGAAATAAAAAACAACAACAGAACAATTATATTGTGTGGCAGAGGGAGATGTTGTCCGAAAATAAGTCATCATAATTCTTCAAAAGAAGAATATATTACAATATCTGACGACTATAATGGAACAGTTAAATTAACTGTAGAAGAAACAAAAGACCTGAAAAAAGCCATATCAAAGTTGCTCGACAACTCCGTCGTTTAGCCATCTTTTGTAAACTTCTGCATCGGACTGCAGGTTATGGCCAGTAATTTCCGTTTGAAGGCCTCGTTTGCCATCCCAGTAATGAGACCTATGTTCTAGAAAGAAATCAAAGCCAATAGTAGATACATTATATCCCAAGACAAATTTAAAATAAGCAATTGTTGCGAGTCCCGTTGTCGGGTACGCAACAGTATTTACCGAAATTCTCTCACTTATATATTCTGGTACAAATGTTATATTATCTCTTGTATCATGTAAATCAGGAGAATTGTTATCTTTCCATATAGAAAACTCGTCTGTTTTATAACCCCATCTTTTTAATAGTTCTTTCTTTATGTATGGTACTGTTTCATACATACTTCCATCTGTGTTGTATTTGTCCTTAGTGAATTTTCTCCACATGGGAAATATTTGAACTGGCCACAAAACTATAGTATATTTATTCTTTAGGCTTCTGCCTCTACTCCATTTTGGGATTTGTCTGCCTCCTCCTGTAACCCAATGAGTAATCTTTGAGCCAACATCTTTTTGGTATCCGTTTACAACCCAGTCGTTAATTCTACATACATTCTTAAAGTCATCTATCTTTCGCCCTTTACCTTGTCCTAAGACCGATGACGAATTTCCCACAATACATATGTGCTCTTTAGTAACATCCATCGTTTTGATAATACGATATACGGCCCAATTTTCTATAAAGACTTATATATATCTGAATTTATTATCGATTGCTTAAAATGTTCATAGGAAAAATGTGACTTATCTTTATTTTTCAAATATATATGTGCGCTTTTAATTAAATCTATATCTTGAAGCATTTCTTCTGCATGAGATTTGCTTTTAAAAAGCAAGGGGTAATCTTTACCGAGATACTCTTCTGCGGCGGGATGTTTGTTAACAAGAACAGGAGTTGAGGAAGTAATGCAATCTATGATGGTATTATTTGAAGTAAAATCGTACAAATCAAGATAAAAAATATTAGAAGCTAGCAATAACTCATATTTTTCATGATTGGTTTTTCTCATTTTCTTTACCCATTTATGCCTCCATTCATCGATAGTGACATCATCCCTATTGCAACACTGCTCTAGCTGCTTTTTATTCCATTTATCAAAAGGTTTAATCGCCTTATGCCATTCATATCTAGTATTCTCGTTATAATGAGTGTTTAAATTAAAAATGGAATATATTTTCCTTAACCAGTAACCGCTTTGAATTACTTTTTTTTCATTATTAACGTTAAATCTGTCCCAGTTAAAGTTATAGGTTATCTTCCTAGCTGGATGAATCAATGATTCAACTTTTAAGTCTTTCAGCTTAAGCTCTTTTGCATACTTTTGCCATTTCTTTTTCTCTGCCGTTGACATTAAAAATAAACCTTTGCAATTTTTCATTGAGTCCAGAAAGCCTTTTCCGCCAAACTTATACCTTTTTTCTCCGTTAAACTTATAACTATCTATTGGCGTATGAATAATTCCTATCCATGGCGACTTTATTGTATTCGCAATTCTGGGCCAGTTAGGCCTATAGTTAAACCAGTCCTCTAAAAAAGAAAAAAACAAAACCCCTTCAGGAAGATCGATTGATTCGATCGCATTTTCTGCTTTCGTCCAAGCCCCATGAACGAATTTATCTTTACTTCTTATCAAGCTCATGAATTATAACCTCATTGTAGTACTGTCTAAACTTCTTTGGATTTTTAAACTTTTCGAAGTAATATTTTGTTTTATCTTGCTTTACGAAAAAACGATTCTCTAGGCAGACCTCGCCAAGCTCGAGATCAAAAGCCCTTGAAACCGCAGACTTAATCCAGTCCACCTGCGTTGACGTTGATTCTTTTGGAACCTTATCATAATCTATTATAAGAAAAGGAATTTTATTAATCTTAACAAAGTCTTTGATTTCGTTTTTAGGCTTAATAAATTTATCCTTAAACCACTCATATCTATTTTTATCAAATTTTATCTTTATGTCAGAAGTGTCTTGATTTGACCATAAGTTATTAGTTTGAGCTTTTTCATAAGATATGTAAGAGTCTAAAACAGTTCTTTCTGTAAAGATTACCCCGTCCATAGTTTTCACTATCTTTTTAATTTGACTTTGAGTAAGATGTCCTGGAAAAACCTTAAAATAAAAGTTCTCCAAATTCATGCATGACGCATATTCATTAATAAATTCAGCAGGACATTGTTCTGAAAATATGCCTTTTTTATCCCATTCGCTTTCTTTGTTTATTTTTGCCAGATCTCTACAAAACTGAAGGGGCTTTCTATCGATGCATTTATTTTTTTTAACTATTTCTTGTGCCAACTCTTTGATTATGAAAGCTTTGTCGTGAAATATTTCATATTTTACTGAAATTCTATCACAAATATTGATTGACTCGCAAATCATATTTGAACCAGTTCTTGGAGCGCTAATTTGCACAAATTTTTTCATCGACGGAGCAAATTACGTGCTTCGAATTTCTTTAAGTTTTCACTCACAAGATCTAGATCGTACTCATGATGCTCTCTTGCGAAATAATATTTATAACCGACTCTGTATTCGGCTTTTGTTCTTATTCCTTCTTTACGGGAATTTATTATAGGAATACAACCGCACATTAATGACTCGTAAAACCTGAAGCTCCACGGGCTATCCCCTCCAGGACATAGACAAAATTTCGCTTGACACATTTTTTTATAATAATCTTCATCAAAGTAGACCTCGGCACCAGGTATTTCAGCTTCTCTTGGAACAAAAGCTTTCTTGAAATGTTTATTGGTTTTTGATGATCTCCAAGGTTTAATTGTATAGTCAAAGCCTTTGTCCTCGGGAATGTTCTCAAATCTATCAGAGCTTGTATACATTAGCTTTGTATAAGAATCCGAAAATTCTAAAAAAGAATTTTCATTAAAATGTTGTTTTACGAAATCAAGAATCCATTTTCTGTTTCTATAGACGCGTTGGCTCCGCGACCTTCTTCCTGAATCAAAAGAGCAAACTCCAGCATTCATATTTCCTATAAATATATAATCTATAGATTTGTCTACTTCTGATTTTATTTTTTGTATTTTCTCAAAATATGACCGCGGCCACACGGTTCTTCTCTTAAGCATAAATTTTAATTTATATGACTTACTGGATTCGCTTATTGCTTGGATTGCAAGATCTCTTAACTGTTTCATATAATATATAATATACAATATCAAGCAAAATCATAATTAAAATATTCCAAATCTTTTTTATTTTTTGTTTCTACTATTTTTATAGATTTATCGTTGTAAATTTCTCTTAAATTTAACTCCATAAGAGGAGACCTATTCTTGTGGGGAGTTTTCGGGAACTCCTTTAAGCCTATTTTTTTGTAAATTTTTAATAAATCAGAATTTATATCTTCGAAGCGGCCTATAAAATTCAATGGCTTACCATCGCTGTCAAAAAAAGTATCGTGCATTGTTAGCGCTCTTGCATACCACTTTGAGTTTATATATTGATTAAAGTTCATTTTTTGCAAACTTTTAAATCTTTCTTTGCTGGTCCATTTCCAATTTTTTGTAGGCTTTGTCCGCTTGAAATACCTAAAGGCTGAAAATGCAAGATAAAAAGGGTTTCGCGCAAAACCAAAGGTGAAGTAGTTTTCGCGACTAATGATTGGCACCATTTCCTTTATCTCAGCAATGCCTGCATGTTTTTTTTGATAAAAAATAGAAGGCTTATAAACAGAAAGGTTTTCTCGAGAATAGTCTCCTGCAATAATATCTCCACCCTCACAAACACTTGACAGACAAGAGCCTATGCTTGAGCCTGCGGTTTTTGGATGATGAATAAAAACAAATTTTTTACTATGAGATATTATCATTTCTGCCTTAATTTTTTTAAACTGCATCGAAAATGAAAAAACATAATCTCTGGAAACGCGGACCATTTAAAACTTTTAGCTTTTCTTTTTCCTCCGCATAAAATTTTAGGAGTATGCGCAGTCTTTAGCTCTATACATGTTGGGTATTTTATCTGAGCTAACCATTTCGCGTGAGAATCCAATGTTTCTCGGTGCCTTTTGAGCACAGGCTTTTGAGGGTCAATTAATTTTAAATAGTTGCCATCTAAGTCTCTAGGCCCTTCAGTGATTTGGCAAAACTTAAATAGCCTAAATCCAGGATTTTTTTCTATAAACTCTTTTAAGTTTTTTGAGCTTCTTAGCACAATAAACTCATCAGGATCAATAAAAAGCGTCCAATCTGGATTGAATTTTACGAGAAAATTCTCAAAGCCTTTTTTTTGAGATGTAGGGTATCCAAATTCATGATGCCTTCCTTTTACCCAAGGTACAACGGTAACTTCTGGATATTTTTTCTCAATTTCCGAAAGCTTAAGTAAAATTTCTTCGTCCGTAAATTGGGGGTGGTGGTCGGCATACGGTTTTTTCTCCCAAACATATTTTTTAAAATTTGGATCTACTTCTCTAAGGAATTTTAATCTCTTTCGTTGGTCATTTTTCTTCTTGTATTTTCCCTTAAGGCCAGCTCTCCAGTGAGCATTTTTGTCGTGCTTTGGTCTTAATCCATTATTATACAAAACAATATTATCCACACCTAATTTTAAATGATAATCTATCCAGTACTCAAGATAAGGAACCTCTAACCTCGGAAGTATAATAGAATATATCGATACCTTCATCCTGGCCTACTGTATTTAAATATATCAATATCTTCTTCGTATTTTTTTTCTACAATTCGCATAAGCTCTTCGGTGTAATCGTTCATCCAGTGTGTTCTTGGTCCAAATTGCCTATTTACGTGTCTTAGTCTTTTTTTTGCATTTTTAAATCTATCATGCATTGACAGCATCTTTTCGTAATCTTCTTGAAGGTTTTCAAATCTACCAACAAAGTCTGCGCCTTGGCAGTAAAAAGCCTGAGTCCATCTTGTCTTACTATACCATAGCGCACTAGGATCATCGAGTCGGTGAACAAATTCTGAAAAATTTAAATCTGCATAATCTTTAGTCCAATATTCTCCAGATAATTTTGTAAACCTATACTGAGAGTGAACCCTTAGCCACGGATTTCTTACAAAAGAAAATTTAAAAAAATTTTTATACCGTTCTGGATTTACTGCGTCTTTTATATAAGGCAAAGGGATATGATTTAGGTCAAACTGATGCTTATTTTGAATCCAATTAATGTTTATCCAACCTTGCTTTCCTCTTATTGTCGCCGCCCACTTCCTAAAGCGTTTGGTGTGATCTCCATGAATTCCATACATTATTGAGCTTGATCCAGTCTTAGGAACGCGCGCAAAAATACATTTTTTTTTCCAGTTAATCATTGTTAAAATCTTGGCTTAAAAATTCTGAGAAAAGTATATAGTCATCTTCATACATATGATACACTTTTTCTTCTTGCCTAGATGTTAACTTAACGGAATTAGTTTCTTTTGTTCTGTTTCTTTTGTGGGGGATGGTATCGCATGGAATATTTATTTTATTCATAATGATTTCTGTTTGATTTTTAAAATCATGAAAATCTGCAATAAAATCAATCGGCGTCAAATCCTTACTCCATGAACAATAATCTTTTGGCTCTACATTGTTAACACAAAAAGCTCTTGCATTCAAACCTTTAACTTTATCATTGGCACATATGTCAAATTTTTGACCTTGAGACAAAATAAAATAATGCTGCGGCAAAAGATGGTAACCTATGTTTCCGCGATCCCCGAATGGGTACCTGATTTGCCTCCGCTTCCAGCATTTTTTTTCAACAAGCTTTTTTAGATTTTTTTCTTTTACCATTCTATGGTTTTCCAATATTGTATCGTTTTCTATCAATCTATAGAATCTTTCTGGACGACTACGAATAAAAACTTCAGTTTCGGCAATAAATTGGTCTATATTTTTTTTGCTTGCAAAATGCTTCCATGCCGATATAAATCTATCTATTGGGTCCCTAGTATATGCGAACTTAAAATAATCAGGGAATTCTTTACAAAGATCAAACAAACCTTTATTTCTTATATTTTTCGTGCGCTTGGCCCATTCACCTCCAGTGGGAGGCACGGCACTGTAAGGTCTTAGTATCGATTCAATCGAGGTGCCACCGCATTTAGGAATATGAATAAAAATAAATTTATGCGTGTGACTTATCATTTCCTGGCGACTTAAACTGACTCTCGCATAATTTAATATTCCTCAATTTAGACGCTTCCCTGTCTTTGTTTTTATGATTTTCGACAGAAAGGTCTCGTGAGTGAGGAATGTGAAACAAAAATTTTTTAGGACTTTTAATAATAAATTCAGATAAGCCTGATTTTGTTAGACGCGAATAAAGATCTACGTCTTCGTAACCCCAATCTTCTAAATCCTCGTTATATCCTCCGATTTTTTCAAAATCTGCCTTATTAAAGATGCAGAATCCAGTTAAATGACTGCTGACATTCGAGGAATGGGCGAAAGATTTTGGCTGTAAAGTTTTTCTTAAATGTCTTTTTAGGATTTTTTTATTAGTAAGCACATAATCTATATCTATTTTTATAACATTACTATGTGTGCAATTCCTTACTGCTAAGTTAAATGACCTTGATCTAGAGAAGTATTTTTCCTTGTCAACGCGAATTATTTTTATTTTTTTATTATTAAAATTTTCTTTTCTTAAAAGTTCTTCAACAGGTCGCCTAGAGTTCCAGTCGACCAAAACGAACTCGTGGCAACCCTCCCATTTAAGCCATGACCGCAAGCATCTTATAACCCTATCATTACGACTCATTACCGAAGTAGCGATAGAATTCATTCTTAAATTGTCTCTCTCCAGCTTAATGATTGTAGATTTTCGTCAGTTTCTGCAACAAACGCAGGAGATAGTAATTTTTTTTCAGTTTGTGATTTTGCGTATTTGCAGTAAGGTTCTACCGCTTCCTTCCAAGGATGAAAGCAACAAAAACCTGAAGTATACATAAGGTATAAAGAAATTCTCTCCCCAGAATGCGCAGAAGATCCATGCACCAAAGAGTCTGCAAAAATTAACAGATCTCCCGTTTTTCCCTGAGGAATGACTACTTGCTTAAGATATACTTTCTCTGGCGGGCAGTTTCTTTTGCATTTATTTCGATTACCCCCTTTATGAGTTCCTGGAATGGCTTGAGCCCCTCCTATTGTTGGGCCGAAGTCTGTCAACGCGAGACTTACGTTTAATCTAAATGTTCTGACAAGATTTTTTTCTAAAGGCATGCCGCCTCTATAGAAATTCATACCAAGGTTTGAATTGACCCCTCCGTGCATATTTTTTGTAGCAAGCTTTCCTGGAACAGCATTGCCCGAAATTTTGTAGCCAAATGCATGATCAAATCTCATATGGGGGCCTAACATCCTTTTGCAAGCTTTTATTATATTTTCATTTGAAATTAAATTCACTAGACTTTCTCCAAGAAATTCGCATGAAAATTTTGCCTCTTGTCCGCCCTTCCATTTTTTTGAAGAGTTTTGTTTTAAATTATCTTTTGTCTTATTGACAATTTCGTCAACCAAGCTGTCATCTATGGCATTTCTTAAAACTGTAAAACCATTTTTCTCTATTTGTTTTAAATTAGACATTAATTCCATGTTTATTATATTGTAAAATTATTTTTTTGCGACACAATTTCCCAAATGAGACAGTATAGAGCCATGTTGACATTGCTAGGCCAATAGAATCGGCTTAGATGCTTTAAAAATAAATTGGCACGTATATTGCAAATATGAATATATGAAAAATTCACTTAACAATTATTATGGTTTCGGAAGCTCCTTGCTGTCCGATTTTTTTAATCTTGACTCTAACTCAATTGTGGATTCCGCAATGAGTTCCTATAAGTTTAAGACAGATGTAGAGGAAAAAGATGGGGAGTATGTAATTACTGCTGCTGTTCCTGGATTAAGCAAGAAAGATATCAAAGTCGAAGTACTACATGATAGAGTAATTATAGAAGGATCAAAAAAGATTAACGATAGAATGAATTCAGAGATTAAAAGAGAATTCGCGGTATATAGTGATGTTGACCCTGACTCTGCATCTGCTAAGGTTCAAGATGGTATATTAACTGTCACTGTCCCAAAGAAAGCAAAGAAAAGGAAATTACTAGAAATCAAGTAAGGTCCGATTTTTTTTTCGTTCAAGCAATTATTATAAATTAAAAAGTCTATTTTATATTGAAGAAAACCACCCCCGCCCGATTTTGACAGGCTTACGCTTTGCGTTTTTTGAAAAAAGGGGGGTGGGGAGTTAAGAAACTTGGACTATGGTTTTTGGTTCGTGAGTCTTTACGAACCAAGCGAACGGGTCAACAGGTTGACCGTCAAGGTGGGGTTCAAAATTGACTTGATGAAAATTCAAGCCCGTTATGCCGTTGACCCTTTCCCGAGTCGTTGGGGTGTTCCACCCTGCAAGAGTAGCCATCACGACACCGCTTGCGTCACGAGTTACAATCTTGTTGCCATGTAGCCAAACGCTTTGTCCGTCTGTGTGAGTGTTGCCAATGGTCTTGGCTTTTCGCTGCTCGAATGCTTCTTTTATCTGTTGCGTTACTTTTCTCATAAAATTATTCTCCAAAAATTTCTGCCATTTCACCGCTTATGGCGTTCATGTCAACGAGGTTTTCGTCATTGTCAAAATCCTC
>Ga0160423_10000810_pt1 | contig 26201 bp, 27 predicted proteins | sample CRUFie14St8metaG_FD_108191 | JGI IMG/M metagenome (GOLD analysis project Ga0160423, IMG submission 108191) | Marine microbial communities from the Costa Rica Dome - CRUD Field 142mm St8 metaG | ecosystem: Environmental > Aquatic > Marine > Oceanic > Photic zone | place: Costa Rica: the Eastern...
GAATGTAATCCCCGAATACCCATCCTAAAAATTCAAAAACGCCAGAGAAATCAAACACTCTGGCGTTTTTTTTTGTTTTTAATTTACAATGTAGCAACAATGTATATTCAATGTAGTAATCTTCGCTGTTTTCGTTTGAATTTGAATAATATAAAATTAATCAACATAAAAAAGAGTAAATTACACTATTAACAAACATACAATTGATAAATTTAAAGTCGTCGCTGATAAAGATATGAGAAAAATGTCAAATATAGTTGAAAACTTAATTAGATGACACGTGAAGAGTAGAGTTTAGAAAATTAGTCTTTTAATTTATAAATTTTTTGAGCAAGATTAGAAATTCTTTTATCGTCTTTACAAATTTCTTTTATAATTTTTGATGTTGTGTCAAAATCAAGTTTTAAAGATAATCTTAACAAATCCATCCAATTTTTATTATTTTTTGACCTAATATTTTGTATTTCATTAACCAGTTTTATTCCTTGACTAATTTTTTTTGAAACCTTTTTCATAAATTTTATATTTTATATTGTTCCACATTTCTTTACTTAATACTAAATCATAACAATTTAATTTATCATCAAAATTAATTTGCTCGTGTCCCCACCTTATATGCCAATCTCTAATCCATTCAAAACCTTTTTTTACCTGACACTCAATTTGAATTATATTTTTATTTTCAAATAACTTTTCAAATAATAAATATTTAATAACACTTCCATATTTGATTTCTGATTTAATGCTTAAATCTAAATAAAAACCCCATAAACAAGATTTGTTTTCCTCTGAAAATTTTTCGCCATATCCTAAACCAATTGTTTTTTTGTTATGGGTTAAAACATAATGATTGAAAAAAGGATTTTTAATTTTGTTATTAAACCATTCTAAATGTTCTTTTTCCTGTATGATTTTTGTATTAAAACTTGCCTCCCTTACTTCTTTTTGATTTCTGAATAGCAATATTTTTTTTAAGTTATCTTTATTTAGTATTTCAAAAGAATAATCTTCAATCATGTTTAATAAAAATATAAATTTTATTTACTTATTATACACTAAAAAACAATTAAATATCACAGATATTAGGTTAAAGTTCTACATTACAGATATTGTGTCTTATGATTTTCTCATCAGATGTAATATAACTTTCTCTTTTTAAGATATTAAAAATCCAAGATTGAGGAAATCTCTAATACAATTTGATAGAATGATCATGCACAAAAAAAGATAATGAGATGTAAGTTGCGTAAGCATTAAAACACTACATTAAATATCAATTATTCAATGTAGCAATCTTCTAAAAGTTGGACGAATTTGAGGGTCAATTTCATGTATTAGGAATGTAGTGATTTGAAAAGTATTGTTTTTGGTGGGTTTTGGTTTGAGGTATACGAATGTAATCCCCATTAATCTCAAACAAAAATTCAAAAAGGGCAGTTTTTACTGCCCTTTTTTTTTATCTTAACAAAAATCATTAGTGATGAAGGAGTGATGAAGGAATGATGAAGGATTTGGTAATGTTATAGTCTCATTTGCGCGTATAACTATTTCTGCTTTAATTTTTTATGGACTATTTTCTTCCAATTGTAGTGTCTATCAAGTGAGTGAACTACAATAATACGACCTGTATCAAAATCGACAATAACTTGTTGCCCACCAAAACCATCCATCGCTAAAATTTTTCTTTTTTTTAAACCAATAACATCAAAATGAAACTGTCCTCCATATTTTTTAGTATACTGACTAACCGAGAACTGGCCATATCGGTCACCATCATAACTTTTTTTATTCTTATTAATTCTTTGTTTATAGATAGTTTTTAAATATTTTCCCACACAAGTATCTTTATTCCAATCATCTAAAATTCTTTTTCCAATTCTAAGATAATCATATCGATTAGCATAGAAAGAATATCTACCCGTTTCTCTAGGAAGAATGTTTTTATTATGTTTAACAGTTTTATGAAACCAAACGTTGTCTTTAACTCTTACGTGCTCGTTAAAAACTTTATGTAATAATTTTTCCCAATCATCGCCTGTTTTAAAAATTGTATAATTCATCAACAAATTTGTTGCTAAAGCATTGTAATTATAAACTGGTTTCGATTTTTTTGAATTTTGTAAAATTTTTAATTTCATTACATCCTTAATTGGAAAAGTATTTACATTTAAATTTCTTTTACCTGTTTTGTCTTGAATTCCATTATCTGAATTAAAGTTTCTTTCTCCAATGATTTTTTGGTCACCTGCTCTCATATTAAGAATATCGATAAGTTTTTGACCTTTATATAAAGTACCGTCTAATACTGACCAATCATCAAGAGTTATATTAATATTATCAATGTATCCTTCGCATATTGCATGACCCAAAACATAAGAGACTAAACTTTTTCCAACTGAGTGAGATGGCATAATTCCATTATTACTTTTTATGATATCTGGTAAATCTTCTTCATCTATCTTGATTTTATTGTCTTCAAATAATAGATAACTAATTAAACCAGTTTTTTGATTATTTTTAATTTCTTTTTTTACACTTTTATCTTCAATTAATTCAGACTCAAATTTGTAATAATTGTCAGACCCTTTAACTCTAAATTTTCCCCAACTGTGAGGTTCATACGGTTCATTTTGATGTTCTGCTAAAGAAACTGAATTTAATAAAAAACTTAAAAAGGTGATAAATATATATTTCATAATTTTAAAACTTTAACCCAGACAATTTATGAAGTCATCTTTTGAATTGCTTTGAAATTACTTTAAATAGTGATGAAAAGTGATGAAGGATTTTCAAATATGTCAGATAAAATAATACTTATTGATTGCTTGAATGCGAATGTAATCATTCTAACCTCATCTAAAAATTCAAAAAAACCCCGATCCTGTCGGGGTTTTTTTTTTCCAAAATTTATATAAACAAGATAAATATTTTATGTTTAATATAAAATTTATTATTATTCTTAGCTATTTTTTAGTTAACCCTTTGCCTGCGCTAGCACATAGTTTTTTTGGTAAAGAGGGATTTTATGATGGAATATCACACCCAGTTCTAGGTTTAGATCACCTTTTTGCAATGATTTGTGTGGGAATACTATCTGCACAAATTGGAGGAAGGGCCATTTGGACAGTTCCCTTAACTTTTGTAAGCATAATGACTATGGGAGGTTTGTTTGGCTTTTTATTAATAGTACAAGAATTTTACTTTGTAGAGGTTGGAATAATTTTGTCTGTAATTCTTTTAGGGATTGCAATCAGTATACAAAAGAAAATTCCTATTTTTTTAATTATGATTTTTGTTGGAATTTTTGGTCTATTCCACGGAATTGCTCATGGATTAGAAATCCCAGCTGCATCAAGTCCAATTTTATTTATATTGGGTTTTATATTTGGAACTACAGCTTTACATATATTTGGTGTAATTGTAGGCCACCTTTCGCTTAAAACTAAAATGTCTCTAAATTTATTGCGTTTAACAGGAATAATTTTTTCAGTTTATGGAATGTATTTAATTGTTTTTATATTTATAGAATAATTTAATCCCCTCTTCTTCAAGGAGGTCTTATTGTTAATCTAACAAATTTATGTAGTCTTTTTCTAACAAACCACATGAAAAGATTCTATTATTTTAGAAAAGTTGTATCCATCACTTAATAAGTGAGAAAAACACTTAACAACTCTTAGTTTTTTTAGGTTTTCAAATAAATATTTTTATGTATAACCGCGCACAAATGACAACCTCAATTAGAAACATAACTATCATAGCCCATGTTGACCATGGAAAAACAACTTTGATTGATAATTTAATGAAACAAAGTGGTTCATTTAGAGAAAACGAGATTGTTGATGAAAGATTAATGGACTCTGGCGAACTTGAAAAAGAAAGAGGTATTACTATCTTGGCCAAACCAGCTTCAATTAATTGGAAAAATTCAAGAGTTAATATAATCGATACCCCGGGCCATAGAGATTTTGCAGCAGAGGTCGAGAGAGTTCTAAGCATGGCGGATGGAGCTTTGCTACTCATAGACTCAGCAGAAGGTGTGATGCCACAAACAAAATTTGTTTTAGCTAAAGCATTAAAACAAGGTTTAAAACCAATCGTTGTAATTAATAAATTAGATAAACCAGATCAAAGAGCTGACGAAGTATTGGATGAAACTTTTGATCTATTTGTAAGTTTAGATGCAAATGAGAAGCAATTAGATTTTCCAGTTATATATGCAAGTGGAAGATCAGGTTGGGCAAGTAAAGAAATAAATGGACCAAGAGAAAATTTACACCCACTTTTAGACTTAGTAATTGAACATGTAAAACCTGCAGAATTTGATAAATCAAAACCTTTTGCTATGCTTTCAACTCTACTTTATGCTGATAGTTTTTTAGGTAGAAGTTTAGTTGGTAGAATTTCTCAGGGTACTGCTAAAGCCAATCAACAAATTAAAGCAATAAATCTAAATGGCGAAAAGGTAGATGAAGGAAGATTAACAAAAATTTTTAGGTATGAGGGAACAAAAAAAGTCCCAATTGAAATAGGTGAAGCTGGAGATATTGTTGTGGTTGCTGGTTTAGAGAAAGCAAATGTTGCAGATACTATTTGTGATTTAGAGGTAAACAATCCAATTGAGGCAACTCCTATTGATCCACCCACTATGTCAATCAAAATTACAGTTAACAGTTCACCCCTCGCTGGAACTGAGGGTAAAAAATTAACGAGTACCCAAATAAGAGAGCGGTTAGTTCTTGAGGCACAAAATAATGTTGGAATTACTTTTTCTGAAAATGAAAACAAAGATGCTTTTGAAATTAGTGGACGTGGAGAATTAATGCTAGAAATTCTTTTAACTCAAATGAGAAGAGAAGGTTTTGAATTGACCGTCAGCCCACCGAGAGTTTTATTTAAAAATGATGAAAATGGAAATAAGCTTGAACCAATCGAAGAAATAACAATGGACTTAGATGAAGAATATTCATCAAAAATTATTGACTCTATGAATAGAAGAAAAGGTAAACTTATCGATCTAAAAGATACTGGAAAAAATAAAAAAAGATTAATCTTCCACGCACCAACAAGAGGATTGATGGGATATACAAGTAGATTTTTAACTCTTACAAAAGGCACTGGAGTAATAAATAGAATATTTCACTCGTATGGAAATTTTGAAGGTGAAATGGAAGGAAGAAGAAATGGTGCGTTAATTTCTATGGAACAAGGTAAAGCAGTTGCATTTGCAATTTTTAATTTGCAGGCAAGAGGAGAGATGTTTGTTACTCATAATGATCCAGTTTATACAGGAATGATTGTAGGATTGGCTCCAAAGCCAGGTGATATGATAATAAATGTTATGAAGGGCAAAAAACTCACGAATATGAGAACTCAAGGGACTGATGAGAACGTTGTTCTGACCCCAGTTAGAAAAATGTCAATTGCTGAACAACTAAGTATGCTAAATACTGATGAAGCTTTAGAAATTACACCAAAATCTTGTAGACTAAGAAAATCAATTTTAGATCCTCATGAAAGGAAAAGAAGGGAAAAAGCTGCTTCAGCAGCCTAAAAAATTTTATTAACAAAAAATAAACCGAGCGCAACAGCAGGTCCTATTCCAAACGCAAAAATTAAAGTTCCTACTCCAACTGTGCCACCTAAATACCATCCAATTAAAACCACTGAAATTTCTAAACAAGCTCTAACAAAAGCTATAGGTAAATTAGTTATTTTTGTCAAACCTGTCATTAGTCCATCCCTTGGTCCTGGACCTAAATTTGCAATTAAATAAATTCCACTTCCTAAACCAACTAATAAAACTGAGACAACAGCTAAAATGTGTTTTGAATAAAAATTAGTTGGTGAGTCAAAAAAATATAAAGTAAAATCGATCATTCCAGCAATAATAATAATATTCATAACTGTTCCGATACCTGGTTTTTGTTTAATAAAAATCCACAAAAATAAAACACTAACACTTACAAAAAAAGTTGCTGCTCCTATTGATATATTTGTTCTTTTTGAAATTCCTTCAGCCAAAACTGTCCAAGGAGAATTTCCACTTGTTGATAAAACTAATAAGCCTTCACCTAATCCAAATATACACAAACCCAAGCAAAGAAAAAAAAATGTAGAAAATTTTGGTTTGAAATTTAAAGGTTTTTCGGAACTCCAAGTCTTAATTGGAATTTTTTTTATTTTTAAAAACATAGTCTACTTACTAATTGCATATTGCATAGCAGAAATCACATATAAACAATAGATAATTAGTTCAAATTTTATATTAACGCTTCAATTATTTTCTCTCATAAGTTAAATATTAATCTCCCTTTATAAATTGGGAGATTAATATTATGAATAAAACATTATTTATATTTATACTTGTTATTAAATTCCTTTTACAAGTCAGCGTTTTTGCCCATACAGATCATTATAAGAACATCAAGTCCCTTGAGATGGAAATTTTTAAAAATGGTAAATATATAGGATTTAGCAAATTTACTTTTAAAAAAAATGAGAAAAAGTTTGAAGTAGAAAATACTACAAAATTTGAAGTGAAATTAATGGGCATGAAAATTTTTTCAGTTTTTAGCAAAGGTTTAGAAGTTTATGAAAATGATCAGCTTATTTTTTTTAAATCAAATACTATGCAAAACGACAAAAAAAAATTTGTTGAATTATTTTATGATACCAAGACACAAAAATATAAAATTAAAGGTTCTTCGTTTAATGGTTTTGCAAATAAAGAAAATATAATTGGTAATTGGTGGAATCATAAATTGCTTCAATCTGAAAGTCAAATAAGTCCACTTTCAGGTAGTGTAAAAAGTCAAACTGTAGAATTTATAAAAAAAGAAACAATTAATCTTTATGGAAAAAAATTAAATGTAGAAAAATTTAAATTGAAATCTACAAATCAAAATCTTTCAAAAGATAAAAAATTAGATTTTAATATTTGGTATGACAAAAAACGGGCATTAATAGTTAAAATTGAATACAAAAGGCTTGGTACTTGGGAGTATAGATTAAAAACAATTAACTAGTAATTTTTTTATAAAGGTCTTGAGCGCTATTCCAGCCATTTTCATATCTTGGACCATTAAACCAATCACCACAAATCCCAATTTTTAGGGATTTATTCCAATAAGATTTTACATTTAATGGTTTAGAATTAGAGGAATACTTCCAGCCATGAATATTTGAAAAATAAACTTTTTCTATTTTAGATTTGGTCAATTTTTGAAATTGTTTAATAAATAAATTTATAAATTTAATTTTTTGTTTTTTATATTTAGAAAAATTTCTATTTGCCCAAGCATACGTGCTTTGCAATGTCCAAAGATCATATTTGTACTTAAATCTTCTTTTCGAATTTTCTTTTGCAGCCCATCCCAAAATTTTATCCTTAAAAAAATAACTAGAAATTTCATTTTTTGTTTTTTTTAAAACAACCATCACAGTAAGATTAGCATTCATTTTAATTTTTTTATTTTTAAAGAAATTGGATAAAAATTTTATAGTTAATTTTTTTACCTGAGGAAAGGGAGCAGTTATAATTAAACCTTCATAATATTTAATTTCACCATTTAAAAAAGTTAATTTCCAGCTCTTTTTAACTTTCTGAACTTTGTAAAGTTCAAAACCGAAGTTGCAATTTATATTTCTAAGAAGATATTTTGAAATTGAGTTATTACCTTTAGTGCCAATTAATTTTATGTGATTTTTATTTTCTAAAACTTTTTCGTTATAAAACTTGTGTGAACCAACCCATTTTTTTACAATTTTTTTTTTTATTAAATTATTTAAAAACTTTTTAAAATTATTTGTTTTTGGAGAAATATATTGAAGTCCATGATCAAAACCTACATTTGAAAGGTATCTTCTAAATGCACTCCTTCCTCCTATACCTTTTGCTTTATCAAATACATCTACCTTGTATTTTTTAGATAACAAATTTGAAATTGTGGCACCAGAAATCCCTGTTCCTATTACACAAATATTTTTCACCTTCCAGCAACAACCATTCCTTCAATTAAAAGTGTTGGAGCATTTGTTGAATATTTGAATTCTAAATCATCTGCCAAAGTTATATTTTTAAATATATCATTAAAATTTCCTGCTATTGTAATTTCACTCACTGGGTATACTATTTCACCGTTTTCAACCATAAAGCCGTTAGCACCAACTGAATAATCGCCTGTAACTAAATTTGAGCCATGGCCAATAGTTTCTGTTATATATAAATTCTTTCCATTAGATTTTAATAAATCATTATAAGGTGTTAGACCATTTTCAAAAAATAAATTAGTTGAACCGCCACTCCTTCCATTTGATTTTAAATTTAATTTTTTTCCATAGTATGTATCAATCAAATAACTTTTTAATATTCCATTCTCTACTAATTTTAGTTTTTGAGTCTCAACTCCTTCACTATCAAAATTTCTTGAGCCAAGACCCTTTTCAATTTTAGGATCATCAAAAATATTTATAGTTTTAGAAAAAATTTCTTTTTCAATTTTATCTTTTAAGAAAGATGTGCCTCTTGCTATAGACGCTGCCGATATTGCGCTAGATAAAACTGCTAAAATTCCCTTAGATATTTTTTTATCAAAAATAATGCCTATTTTTTCACTTTTAATTTTCTTTGGGTCTAATTTTTTGACAGCATTTAATGCAGCATTTTTCCCTATATCTGAGGGATTAGCAAGGTCAGAGATATGTCTTTTGCTTGTAAAGTCATAATCTCTTTCCATTTGGTTGTCCTTTTTGGCTACTGCCACACAACTAATATTAAAGTTAGATGTTTCGTAACCTTTCATGAAACCATTACTATTACCTAAAACAAAATTTGATTTGTTTTCTGTAAAATCTGTTTCAGTATTAGTTATATTTTTTTGTAAATAAGCGGCTTCCTCAACTTCGTTTAAAATTTCTATTTTTTTATTGTTCGGCACGTGATTTTCATCATATAGATTTAAATCTTTAGAATCTTTTGCCATTAATTCTATTTCTGGTAAGGAATTAAATTCATCTTCAGGAGTATTTTTGGTTATTTCAATACATCTTTCGATTAAAGTTTTAATATTATCATTTGATAGATTTGAAGAAGATATTGTTGATTTTTTTTTATCAATATAAGTTGTAATACCTATTGCGAAACTATCAGATCTATTTGACTCATCTAAATTTTTATTTCTTAAATTGACTGTTTCTGAAATTGAATGGATAACCTGAACATTTACATCGGTTGCGCCAAGTTTTTTTGAATATTCTATAGTATGACTTGCAACCTTGTTTAAATATTCTCGATCTTTTACCATTAAATTAAAGTTGAGTTCCGCCTACAGTCATTTTATTTATTAAGATAGATGGTTGGGCTACACCTACAGGAACGCCTTGGCCTGCTTTTCCACATGTGCCTATTCCAGGATCTAATTTCATATCATTTCCAACCATTGAAACCTCCTTTAGAATTGAAGGTCCATCACCAATTAATGTAGCACCTTTTATAGGTGATCCTATTTTGCCATTAACAATTTCATAAGCTTCAGTGCAATTAAATACAAACTTTCCAGAAGTAATATCAACTTGCCCACCACCAAAACTTACCGCGAATATTCCTCTATCAACTGATTTAATCATTTCTTCTTGTGAATACTTTCCACCTAGCATCATGGTATTTCTCATTCTTGGAAGAACTACGTGTTTATAACTCTCTCGTCTTCCACTGCCCGTTGATTTTGTATTCATTAATCTTGCATTCAAACGATCTTGCATAAAGTTTTTCAATATACCATTTTCTATTAAAACTGTTTTTTCTGTTGGGGTACCCTCGTCATCAATTGTAAGACTGCCTCTTCTTAAATTAATTGTACCATCATCAACTATTGTCACTCCATCACTAGCAACTCTCTCACCCATTAGGTTATGAAATGCAGAAGTTTTTTTTCTATTAAAATCTCCCTCGAGTCCGTGCCCTATAGCTTCATGAATAAGTATTGCTGGCCAACCTGGCCCTAAAACAACTTTCATTTCTCCAGCGGGAGCCGACTTACTATTTAAGTTTACTTGTGCTATCCTATAAGCCTCATCACAAACATTTTTCCAATTTTCATTATTTAAGTATTCATCGTAAGATTGTCTTCCACCTACCCCATAAACCCCCGTTTCTTTCTTTCCATTTCTCTCTAATACAACTGAAACATTAAATCTTACTAATGGCCTTGTATCTCTTAGTATTTCAGAGTTTGATCTGATAATTTCAATTTCTTTATGCTCACCTAAGAAACTAGCTGATACTTGGCTAACTAAATCTCCTTTTGATCTTATATAATTGTTAACTTCATTTAAGATTTTTATCTTTGAATCTTGAGATTTACTTTCTATCGGGTCTAAATCTTCATAATATTTATTATTAGATTTAGGGATCTCATGATTATAAAATCCTTTTTTTGATTTAAGAGTATCTTTTAAATTTTGACTTGATTTCTCCAGAGAGTCTTTTGAAATATCATTAGAATGCGAGTAAGCAACAACTTCTCCGGTGATCGCTCTAAATCCATAACCTAAATCGGAGCTATAGCTTGAATTTTTGATCTTATTATCATCAAGTAGAATTGTCTCTGATTTGGAGTTTTCAAGATATAGCTCACCATCATCACAGTTATTTAATGTATTCGAAACTATACTTTCAGCCTTTTTACTATCTAGATCGCTATTTTGAAAAAATTTTGACATCAAGCTAATGTAATGATGAAACCTTATATTTCAACAGTCGTTTTATCACATTAAGGTTATTTAAATTTCTTATATAGTACTTTTATGAAAGTTTTTTTTAATAACTCCTGCAATATTTGTAGAGCAGAAATTAATATGTATAAAAAAGAAAATATCGAAAATTTAAATTGGGTAGATATAACAAAAAATAAAGAAGCAGAAATTGAAACAAGCAAATCTGATAAAGAATTATTAAGAAGATTACACGTTAAAGAAGATGGAAAAGTTTATATAGGAGTAGATGCGTTTCTATTAATATGGAAAAAAATACCTAAATATAAAATCTTATACAAATTTTTTAAATTACCAATTGTTTATCATTTGTTTTATTTAGGTTATGAGATTGTCGCCTTTTTTTTATATCTTAAAAATAAAAAGCAACTAAATTAAGTTAAAATAAAATAAAGTAGTTGTGTAACAAAAGATAGAAGAATAAAAAAAGAGAAGAATACAATAAAATACATAGCAGTAATAGCTCGATTTCTTTTTCTTCTTAACAAGACAAACTTTTTATCATCAATTATTGAAATATCTCTGTTGCCAACTACTGGATAATCAAAAGACCATCTCCACAAGGATTTTCCAAATCTTTTATCAAGTCTATTGTAATATTTAATCCAAGCTATTGACCAAAGAAATATGAAAAATAAAATAACTAATACTAAAAATGTTGTTATCATATATTTATTAAATTATATTTAATTTAATCTTTATGTCTATCTGGGGAAGTTTGATTGGTGGAATGATTGGTTTTTCACTAGGAGGTCCTTTTGGAATGCTACTGGGATCACTAATTGGTGGAAAAATATCTAGAGCTAAAGGATCGATAAATAATTCTTTTGCACAACCTCAACAAATATTTGCATTATCTTTGATAGTTCTCTCTGCAAAGTTAAGTAAAGCAGATGGTCAAGTCAGTAAAGAGGAGCTAATTGCTGTTAAAGATAAATTAAAGATACCTGAAAATGAATTGGACCAAGTTGGTAAAATTTTCAACAAAGCAAAAAATGAGTCCACTGGCTATGAACCGTATGCTCAACAAATAGCAGAGATATATAGAGGAAATTTAAATGTATTAGAAGAAGTAGTAAATATTTTATTTTACATAGCAGAAGCTGATGGAAATATTAGTAAATCTGAAATGAATATGATCCAAGATATAGCAAAAATTTTTGGACTTAACGAAAATCAATTTAACAGCCTAAAGGAGAGCAGAAAATCATCTGACAAATTAAATCCCTATATTGTATTAGAAAGCAATCCTAACGACGATCTTTCAGATATTAGAAAAAAGTATATAAAACTCAGTAAAGAACATCATCCTGATTTACTTTTAAGTAAAGGGGTGCCAAATGAGGTTATAGAGGAGAGTAAAAAGAAAATGAGAGCTATAAATTCAGCTTGGGATCAAATCCAAAAATTAAAATCAATTAATTAGAACTGCTCAGACTCTGTAGATCCATCCATTGCGGTAGTAGAGCTTTTACCTGAACTAATTGTATTGGATACTGAGTCAAAATACGATGTTCCAACTTCTCTTTGATGTTTTACGCTAGTATATCCATCTTTTTCTCTTGCAAATTCATGCTGTTGTATTTCTGAATACGCAGTCATACCTTTGGATTTATATTTTTCCGCAAGTTCAAATATTGCTATATTTTGAGTATGGAAACCTGCCAATGTTATAAATTGAAATCTATAACCCATTTTGCCGATTTCTTTTTGAAAAGATGCAATCTCATCATCTGATAAATGTTTTTTCCAATTAAAAGACGGTGAACAATTGTATGCAAGCATTTTTCCTGGAAATTTTTCATGTATTGCATCTGCGAATTTTTTTGCTTCTTTGAGATTTGGAGTTGCTGTTTCGCACCATATCAAATCAGCATAAGGCGCATAAGCCAAGCCTCTAGAGATAGCTTGTTCGATTCCGTCTCTAACATAGTAAAAACCCTCTGGAGATCTTTTACCTGTTAAGAAAGGTCTATCATTTTCATCAAAATCATTTGTTATTAATTTTGCAGCATTGGCATCTGTTCTTGCTAGAATTATGAGAGGAACATCGGCAATATCAGCTGCCAATCTTGCTGCCTTCAGGTTTTTAATCATTGTGCCGGTTGGAACTAAGACTTTTCCACCCATGTGACCACATTTTTTTTCACTAGCTAGCTGATCCTCAAAATGAACACCTGCCGCACCTGCTTTAATGAATTTTTTTGTTAATTCAAACACATTTAATGGTCCACCAAAACCAGCCTCGCCATCTGCTATAATTGGTAACATGTAATCAACACGATTTTCTTTTTTCATATCACCATCAATTATTTCCATATGTTGAATTTGATCTGCTCTAATTAATGAATTATTCATTGCTTCAACCAATTTTGGAGCACTATCATAAGGGTAAAGTGACTGATCAGGGTACATTTCTCCAGCACTATTTGCGTCAGCTGCAACCTGCCATCCACTTAAATATATTGCTTTCAAACCTGCTTTTGCATGTTGCACAGCTTGGTTTCCTGACAATGAGCCAAGAGTATTCACATATTCCTCTGTGTTTAATAAATTCCATAACTTTTCAGACTGGTTTTTGCACATAGAATACTCAATTTTAATCGAACCCTTAAGTCTCTCCACTTCCTCAGAACTATAGTCCCTCTTTATTCCTGCAAATCTTTTTAGGTAATATGATATTTTTTCAGCGCTCATTATTTTTCATCCATATTTTGAAACTATAGAAAGTTAATTTAATATAATGACTTAATTACTGTCGTTTAAAGCATTGATGAGTTGGCTCATCCCGCTTGTTCCCCAGTCACAATGATCATCACGTAAATAAATTCCTTTGTTCTCGTTTTGCTCTAAATCTTCTTTTTTTACAATTTGAGTTTCAATTTCTTTATTTTGAACTTTATTTTTTTCCATGTAAATTATATAATTTACAATATTTACAAATTCTACAAAAAAGTAAATATACCTTGTAAATAAAAGAAATTTATTGTAAATTATAATTTACAAAATTTACAAATAGTAAATGAGTCAATTAGATTTAAAAATTGGTCCAAAAATAAAAGCTTTCCGAAGGCAATCTGGTCTTCAAGCTAACAAGCTTGCATCTCAATTAAACATATCTCCTAGTTATTTAGCTTTAATTGAAGGTGGTAAACGTAAAATTGATGGTGATTTACTTATTAAAATCTGTGAGGAATTAAAAATAAATATTTCTGACTTAACCTCAAAGTCGGATGTTAACATGATCAATACAATTTCAGAACTTTTGGATGATAAGCTATTTGAGGATTTAGATATTCTTGGGCCAGAAGTAAAGGATTTAGCAAGTAGCAATCCTAAAATTGGAAAAGCGTTAATTAGATTGGGAGATATTCTTAAAAAAAAAGATCACGAACTTGTAAATAAAATTGAAAAATTATCTGGAAAAATAGTTGATAATAGAAAAAGTTCTTTCCCAGGCGAGGTAATTTCTGATTTTCTTCAAGAAAATAAAAATTATTTTCCAAAATTAGAAAGGTTTGCTGATCAAATATTTGAAAAAATAAAACAGAATAACCGGACAAGATATATTGCTTTGTGTGATTTTTTAAAAACAGAGTATGATGTTACTGTAAGGGATATAATACCAGAGGAAGGTAAACCATTCTCTAAAATATATAATAAAAAAAATAAAGAATTACTTCTATCTGACTATCTTTCATTGGAAACTAAAAAATTACATGCAGCAGCTCAAATTTGTCAAGAAGGCGGAGAGAATATTATAAATGACTATTTAGAAACATTTAATTTTCCATCTGAAGAGTCAAAAAAATTAACTAAAGTCGCATTACTAAATTATTGCGGTGCAGCAATTTTAATGCCTTATAATTTATTTCATACAGAATGTAAAAAGCTTAAGTATGATTTAGAACTTCTACAAAATACTTTTGCCACATCATTTGAACAAGTTACACACAGGGTAACTTGCCTGAATGATCCAAAAGATCCTGGGGTTCCATTTCATTTTTTGAGAGTAGATGTTGCAGGAAATATTTCTAAACGTTTTTCTCTTTCAGGTATAGAAATACCAAGATACGGTGGAGCATGTCCAAGATGGAATGTATATTCTGCATTCTCTAGACCGGGGGTAATACAAGCAGCTGTAAGTAAAATGACTAATGGTGAAAAGTATGTCTGTATAGCTAGAACAGTAGAGAAAGGTATTGGAAGATATGGACAGAAAAAAAGTATGCTTTCAATTGGATTGGGATGTGAAGCAAAGTATGCAAAAGATTTTGTTTATACTGAGAATTTAGATTTAAATGATAAAAAATCAGAGATCCCAGTTGGAGTATCATGCAGAACGTGTGATCGTTTAGATTGCTCACAAAGAGCCTTTCCTCCTCTTCATAAAAAATTTGATGTGGATATAAACTCTAGAGGTGTTTCAGTTTATGTTAGTGATTAATAGATTTTTTTTATTAAAAATTTTAATTTTGTTTTCTTTTTCAAGTTCATATGCCAAAGATTTAAATATTCTATTTGAGGAATTGTTTGACGCAAAAAATATAAATGAAGCTGAAAATATTGAACAAAATATTTGGCAGACTTGGACTAACCATCCTCAAAATAAGTATTTAACAATCAAACTTGAAAATGGAACTTTTTCAATGAATAATCAACAGTATCAACTGGCATTAAAGCTATTTACCGATGTAATTGAAGAAGATCCTAGCTGGGCTGAGGGATGGAATAAACGAGCTACTTTGCTTTATTTAATGGGAAATTACAAAGCTTCCCTTAAAGACATAGAAAAGGTTTTAAATTTAGAGCCAAGGCACTTTGGTGCATTATCTGGAAGAGCACAAATTTATTTATCATTTAAGGAATATGAAAAAGCTATTACTGATTTGGAAAAAGCAAAGTCAATTTATCCACTAATTAAGAGTGCTCAAAGTATTAATGTAATAAAAAAACTAATTAAAGAATTACAAATTTAATTTTTTTTAGATCTTTTTCTTGCAATTAATTGTGTGAGTGAGTCGACCATCATATCTGAGGCTTTAAAAATTTCACTTGGTTTAAACTCATGAGATATATTTTTTTCTTCATTTGACTTATCTTCTATTATTATACCTTCATCTGGCGAATTATCTTTTATATAAATAAGAATTAGCCAATCATCATCAATCGCTTCATCCCATTTTATAAATATTTCCCCTGTTTCAAATCTTCTATCTATGCATCTAAGTATAGACATGTGTTTAGTTATATATCTTTTGTTTAATTGAAAAACTAAGCTGTTTGCACTTCTGTAAAAGCTTTCAAGAGCTAGTTCTATTTTTTGTCTAGCTAGATTGTATTCTTTTTCTTTTCTTAAAAGAGTATCCCTATCGTCTCCTTCTTGTATTTTGACACCAAGTGCTTCAACACGCTCTCTGATTTTTTGATCTCTTAATTGTTGGTATTTATTTTTAAGTTTTTCTATTCTTTCCTGAAGACCAGCATAATCATCTCTTTTTTCTTTTAATGCAATTCTCTCAAGTTTTTCGAGTTCTTTTATTTCTCTAATCCTGAACTTTTCAATTTGTTGCTCTAGTTTAAGTTCTTGAAGAAATTTCTTTTGTCTTTCGGCCTGTTCTTTTCTAATTAAAGCCTGTTCTTTTCTTAGAAAAATCTTTATATCTTTCGCTCTTTCTTTTTCAATTCTTTGTTCCTCTTTTAGTTCTTTTTGTTTTTGTTTAAATATTTTTTCTTCTTCTTCTTTCTTTTGTTTTTGTAATTGTAATTTTTCTTCTTGTGCCCTCTCCAATTTTTCTAATTTAATTCTTCTTTTTTCCTCAGCTTTTATCTCTTTATATTCATTTATTTTATCGTCAATTTTTCGAAAGAATTTTGCTATAAATTGATCTATTGCTAAAAAATTAAAATTAAAATTAAACGAAAATTTTGATTTGAAAGATTCTTGAAATCTTACAGTCTTTAATATAATTCCCTCAGATTTTTTTGTTGTATTTTTTTTTATATTTTGTTTTTTAATTATTTTTTTGATTTTGTTTGATTTTTTTTTTTTAATTTTTTTTGTTTTTTTTATTTTATTTTTTAATTTTGATTTTTTTTTACGTTTATTATTTTTGGTAATTCGAGATCTATTTTTTTTTCTTTTTTTTTTCTTCATTTAAGTGAATTATACGATTTATCAGTAATAAATTAATAAATATAGTCTCTAGTATTTGGCACAGATGTAAAATTCTTGGTTAGCTGTAGTTGAAATACAACCTGATCCCCCCATTTAAATACCATTTCACAACTTGCAAGGTAAAATTCCCACATTCGCATAAATTTTTCATCAAACATTTCTAAAACTTCTTGTTTTTTAGAGAGAAATCTCTCTTTCCAATGTCTTAATGTATGTGAATAATGCATTCTTAAGACTTCCATATCAGAGATAATTAAGCCTGATTTTTCAATGGGTCCTGCTATTTCACTTAAACTAGGAGTGTAACCTCCAGGAAAAATATATTTTGTAATCCAGGGCTGCGGGTCTCTAGGGCTATTTACAGAACCAATAGTGTGAATTAGTGAAATACCATCCTCTTTTAATAATTTAGATACTTGATTAAAATATGTTTTGTAAAATTTTCGTCCAACATGCTCAAACATTCCAACACTTACTATTCTATCAAATTTTTCGTTGAGCTGCCTGTAATCAATTAATTTAAAGTCAACCTGATTACCTAAATTCATTTCCTTTACTTTTTTATTACTATAATCAAATTGATTTTTTGAAAGAGTAATTCCTGTGACTGATGCATTGGTTTTTTTTGCAATATCTATTGCAAGTGAACCCCAGCCCGATCCAATATCAAGCACTCTTTGATTAGGTTTTATATTAAGTTTTTTGATTATATGATCAATCTTGTTAGTTTGTGCATCTTCAAGTGAGTCATTCTCATTTTTAAAATAAGCACAAGAATACTGCCTTTTTTTATCTAAAAATAAATCATAGAGCTTTTCAGATATATCATAATGATGGCTAACATTTTTTTTTGAGTTAATAATTCTATTAAAATTTGTAAAATATCTATAAGTACCCTTAATTTTATTAAATATTTTGCTATAAAAATTAATATCTCCTCTTCCAATATTTTTGAAAGCTATTTCTAAAAAATCTGTAAGACTACCGTTTTCAATAATTAAGGATCCATCGGTATAAGCTTCTCCAAAATACAAGTCTGGATTAAGCAATAATTTATAATTTAGTGATTTATCTAAAAGTCGAATTTGAATTGGGTTTTCTTTTAAAGGTTTACCAATTTCATACTTTTTAGAATCGTAATCAATTAAGATAAATCCATCATATTTAATAATTTTATTTAAAAAATTTGCTAGTGACATTAAGCAGCTCTTAAATTTTTAATATTAAATTCTAATTTATCTAAAGTTAATAATAAATCTTTTTTTTCGTCACTATTTAATAAATGAAGTGGTGGTATTAAATTTTTATAAACTTTATCTTTTGTAGAAAGAAAAGTATGAATACCTGAAATTAAATTATATTTCTCAAATGCATTTCTTACATTGCATAATTTTGAATTTAAATGCTGTGGTTTTTTATTAATATAATTATCATATACGTTTCTAGCTATTGAAGCTGTAACATTTGTTGTTGCTGTAATAATTCCCGTACAACCTAACTCAAGACCTTTTAAAAGTTTTGACTCTGATCCTGGTAAAACTGAAAAATTTTTTATTCTTAGAGTTTCAAATAAATTATATGTACTATCTTTAACTCCAATTATCTGATTAGGAAATAAATCAACTAATTTTTCGACACATTCCTGTGAAAATTTATAACCTGATAATTTTTCAAAATTGTATAAGATAATTTTACATTTAGTTTCAGCATCTATTATCTTGCTATAAAAATTAATTACGTCATCATCATCGTATTTATAATACGCGGGTGGCATAATTAAAAAAGTATCAAAGCCAGTTGATTTTGATATTTTTATTAAATTTACTGTATCTCCCAACGAATTTAAACCTGTCCCAATTATAAAGTTATTTTTATATTTACTCTCAGAAAGTCGATTGATCAGTTTAATCTTTTCACCCAATGAAATTAATTGAGATTGGCCAGTACTTCCAAAAAAAACTACTCCATGGCATCCTAAATCAATAAGATTTTCTGCATGATTTATGGTCATTGTGATATCAAGTTCTAATTTGTCATTTAAAACTGATAAGCTTGCTGCATAAATACCTTTAATTGCTGTCATAAAACGCTTTTAACAGAATTAATATACTCTAAATGTATTTGAAATGAATAAAAAAAATTCACTAATTATAGGTTCTGGTGTCTTAGGTGCATACATGTCTAAAGAGCTAGTTAAAAGAAATTATAATGTGATTGTTACATCTAGAAATATAAAAAAACTTAAAAATTACGATTATTTGAATCTTAGAAAAAAAATTAAATTTGAAAATTTAAATATTCTTGACAAACTAAAAATTGAAAAAATTATTTTAAAATATAATCCTGAAAAAATCTTTTACTTTGCAGGGCAAAGTTCAATAACTAAAAGTTTAAAACTTAAAAAAGAAACATTTAATTCCCACTATATAGGAACAAAAAATTTTTTAGATGTTTTAAATAAGAGAAGTTTAAAAACAAAATTCTTTAAAGCAAATTCAGGATATATATTTAAATCAAAAAACGGAATAATTTCACTTAAATGTAAGTTTTCAGAAAACAATAATCCCTATATAAAAACTCAACAAAAAGTATTTAAATTAATAAAAAAATATAGAAATAAAAATTTAAACTTATTTAATTTAATTTTTTTACAAATAGAGTCTCCATTAAGAGATAAAGATTTTCTAATAAAAAAAATTTGCATTCATGCAAAAAATAAAAAAAAAATAGAGGTTGGAAATATTAAAAATATTAGAGATTACAGTTGGATAGAAGAAATTTGCAAAGCTATCTTCTTAACATCTAAATTAAGCGCAAGGGATATTATTATCTCTACAGGTGCGAAATTGTCTGTAAAAAAAGCACTTCAAACATCATATAAAAAAAGTGGTTTGAACTATATAAATTTTTTTTCTCAAAACAAAAAATTTTTTAGAAAAAATGAGGAAAAAATATTAATTGGTAAAAAAAGTAACCATAAAATATTAACAACAAAATTTAAATTTAAATTTAAATTCACAGGCGAAAAAATTGTTAAGAAAATGTATAAACTAATATGAGTTCTTGCGTCTACCTTAGCTATGTTGGTCTTGGTGCAAACTTATTACACCTTCCTTACTGTCATGAAATAGCAAAAAAAGATGGTCCAGTTACAATTGTAACTCTTTGCAAAAACTTAGCGGAAGCTTTAGAGGATGATCCAAATTTCAAATGTATAATTTATCTTCAAAGTAATCACAAAAAAATATCAGATATTTTTAAATTAAGTTCCTTTCTTAAAAATTTAAATTTTAATAAAATATATATTTTTTATCCAAGTCCTCGAATTTTTATTGCAGCGAAACTTGCAGGTATAAAAAATATATTTCATTACCCTCTTTTTAAAAAAAAAGGTTTGCATCTAGTGAACGCAGCGAAAAGTTTTACTTGTGAATCCTTAGGTATTGATAACTGCCCAACTGAAACGGAGATTATAGTAAATGAAGAAAAATTAAAAATTAATTTACAAAATTTTGATAGAAGTAAATTTAACGTTGTGATTGGCGCTGGCTCCTCTGGGCCTGATACTAAGTGGGGAGAAAAAAATTTTTCAGATTTAATGAATAAATTAAATGAAAATGGAAATTTTTTCTTTTACCTTCAGAGTGGATTGGGTCAAAATAGTATAACTCAAAACGTAATTAAGAATGTTAAAAAAAAGAATGTTTTTGATTTAAGCAATTTAAGTATAAGAGAGATTTTTCCATACTTAAAAAATTGTGACATGTATGTTGGAAATGATACTTTCGTTCATCACGTCACTTCTCAATCAAAAAAACCATCGATTATAATATTACTTAATACACCAAAAGCTTATTCAGATTATAGTAAATTTCAATTTAGAATTATACCAGACAATAAAAATTTAGAGGATTTGAGTCATAATTCAAATTTTAAACCTGAAAGTATTTCTGTGGAAAAGGTTTTTAATAAAGTTATGAAACTTAAATATTCTATAAAGAGTTGATAACCTTATCTTTTGCTATATTTACTATTGATGCAAGTCTTGTGAGTTCAGGACTTACATCTGGATGAATTTTTTTCATTATATTTTTATATGATTTCATCACTTGGTCTTTGCTATATTTTTTTTTTATATCCAAGTTTAGAATTCTATAGGCTTCATCAAGAGGCATTGATTGATTACTAGAGGATTGATTAAAATTATTAAAATTAAACCTTCCAGAACTTTTCAAAACTCTTAATAATCCCCAAATTCTAATTAGTTGAAGCAAAGAGATGCCTGCTTTTGTTTTAATAAGTGGTAATATTGCTAATAGAAAGGGTAACGAAAAAATATATCTTCCCGCATAAAACATAGCTATGGCTAACAATGCAGAAAATATAATTATAAATAATCTGATAAATTTAGAAATTTTCTTGGTCGAGGTTTTAGCAAACCAACTTAGAAATAAATATAAAATTATAAAAATTATAAGTATTAAAATAAAATAATTCATGTATTTAATTTATTAATGAAAATACCACAATTACAAAAAAAACCAGAAGTAAAATCTTGTCACGATATATCTTGGGAAGATAATTATAGCTGGATACACCAAGAAAATATTTTGGAAGTTCTAAAAGACAGCTCTAAATTGGTGCCAGAAGTAAGAAAATATTTAGAGGAAGAAAATGAATATTTTGAGTATCAAATGAAAGATACAAAAAGTTATCAAAAAAAAATTTTTAATGAAATAAAAGGTAGAATAAAACTCAACGATGAATCTCTACCCTTCAAAGACAAGAACTATGAATATTGGACAAAAACAACTGAAAAAGGAAATTATTCAATTAAATTAAGAAAAAAAATTAATACTGATATAATTGAAGAAATTTGGAATGGTGATAAAGAAAAAGAAAAATTAAATACTGAATATTTTGGTCTAGGAGATTTGGAAGTAAGCTTTAATGATAAATACCTGGGTTATTCACTGGATTTAAAAGGATCTGAATATTATACAATTTATATACGTAATATAGAAACTAATAAGCTTGTTACCGAAGAAATTAAAGAAACAAGTGGAAGCATTACATTTAGCCTAGATGACAAGTATATTTTTTATTCAAAACTTGATGAAAATCATAGACCAAGAAAAATTTATAGACATAAACTAGGTCGACCCACATCAGAAGATGAGCTTATTTTTGAAGAAAAAAGTGAAGCCTTCACTGTTGGTATCGGAATTAGTTCAGATGAGAAATATTATTTTATAACTACATCAGATCATAATACTTCTGAGCAATATTATTTTGCTATTGATGAAGAAAAACCTACACCAAAACTTATTCATAAAAGAGAAAGAGGAATTATATATTCAGTAAATTCTTGGGATAATTTATTTTATAAACACACAAATAAAGATGCGGAAGATTTTAAAATTGAAAGAACTACAAATTTATCTAATGGTGATTGGGATATATTTATACCAGCAAAAGATGAAGTGTTAATTGGTGGATTAGTTTTTTTAAAAAATTGGATAATAAGATCCGAAACATCGAATGCTTTAAGTAAACTAATACTTAGAAATCCAAAAACTGGGGATGAAAAAGAAATTATTTTCTCAGATGAGAAAGTTATAGTTCCTGGAGTATCTCTAATTCAGAAAGATAAAAATACTGATTATGTTTATTTATCCTATTCGTCACCCAAAACTCCTGGTAAAACATTTTTATACAATTTGAAAACAGAAGAAAAAAAACTTGTTAAAGAACAAGAAATACCATCAGGACACAATTCAGATGACTATATTGTAGAACGATTAGAGTGTGCATCTCATGATGGAAGATTGGTTCCAATTACAATTACACGACACAAAAAAACACCAACTGACGGTTCGGCAAATTTACTACTTTATGGATATGGATCTTATGGAAGTTCTATGAGCCCAAATTTTTCATCTACAAGGTTAAGTTTAATAAATAGAGACATAATATGGGTTACAGGCCACATTAGAGGTGGTTTGGAAAAGGGAATGAAATGGTGGAAAGAGGGAAAATTATTAAACAAAAAAAATACTTTTGAGGACTATATCGCCGTAGCTAAACATTTGGTTGAGAAAAAATATACCTCCAAAGGAAAAATAATTGGAATGGGTGGTTCTGCTGGAGGTTTATTAATGGGTGCTGTTGTAAATCAAAATCCAGAATTATTTAAAGGTATTGTCATGGCTGTGCCATTTGTTGACTCTTTAACTACAAACTTGGATCATTCACTGCCTTTAACTGTTGGAGAATTTGATGAATTTGGTAATGCAAAAGAGAACAAAGAACATTTTGAATATATTTACTCTTATGCCCCCTATAACAACATTAAAAAAATGGATTACCCAAATATTTTAATTACAACAAGTTTAAGCGATAACAGAGTATTATTTGATGAACCTGCAAAGTTTACAGCTAAGCTTCGAGAATATAAAACAGACAATAATTTACTTTTACTCAAAACTGAAATGAATGCAGGTCATGGTGGAAAATCTGGAAGAGACGGTGCAATTGAAGAGATAGCAATTGATTATTCCTTTATTCTAAAGATAGCTGAAAAAATATAATTAATCTTGAAAAAATAAATTTAATTACCATATAAATCATGTAAGTCGCCTAATGGGGCTTGCATAAAATAAACTTGCTTAAAAAGGAGAATATTATGACAAGTAAGGACCTATCTATATTCAACTCGCTAAGACCATTTTCAATTGGTTTCGATGACATGTTTGATCAATTTGAAAATATGTTGGGAAATGGAGGCTTGAGTATGCAGTCAAACTACCCACCATATAATATTAGAAGAACTGGCCAAGACAAATACTCTATTGAAGTTGCTCTAGCTGGTTTCAGCAAAAATGATGTTGAGGTTGAATTTGAAGATAATTTATTAACTGTAAGAACAAAACACGTTGATAAATCAGAAAACAAAAATGACGATGGTGAAATTATTCACAAGGGTATTTCGCAAAGGCAATTTGCAAGATCATTTACTATTGCAGATGATGTGAAGGTAAATGGTGCTCAGTTAAAAGATGGACTTTTAACAATTGCTTGTGAAAGAATTATACCAGAGCATAAAAAGAAAAAGCTTATTGAAATAAAATAAGTTAACCTTGCTTGTGGGGCTAAGCCCCGCAAGTTAAATACATCCACTAGAGCTAAAACCAATAATTATTCCAGACGCATTAACTTCAAACTTTCTTTCACAGGGAATTCCATACTTTTTTGTTTTATAAACCAGCATCTCATTTCCAAGCTCGTTGACATAATCTTCTGTAGGTGAACCAAGTTCCATTCTTAAGTCAGAAACTTCTTTTCCAACATATTGTCCAAATTTTTCGTTTTCTTTTTCTGCAACCTCATCAGACTTTTTTTTTATTGTTTGACAACCTGACAATAAAAGTAATGTCAAAAATGAAATTAAAATAATTCTAGATTTCATAAAACTACTGTCGACAATTATAGCATCAAAATTATGGCAAATAATAAACCTCTGGGTTGAAAATTGTTGATAATTCAATCTAAATTAAGGAATTCAATCAAGAATCGAATAGTAGTCTTATTTTAGGAGGAACAAATGTTGGATAATTATTTTAACTATAAAAAACATAAAACAGACTTTCGCACTGAAGTCATAGCTGGGGTTACAACTTTTTTGACTATGGCTTACATTATGTTTTTAAATCCATTTATACTTTCGGGAGAATTTGCTGGACCTGAAAAAGGATTTTTTGATTTTGGTGCAGTATATACAGCAACAATTTTAGCAACCGCTCTAGCATGCTTCATTATGGCTTTTTACGGAAAAACTTGGCCTATTGGACTCGCTCCTGGAATGGGTATCAATGCTTTTGTGGCTTTTGGAGTTTGTGCTGGTATGGGTTATTCACCACAGGAAGCTTTGGGAGCTGTACTAGTTGCAGGTGTATTATTCTTGGTAATATCTCTTACACCTTTAAGGGCATGGTTGATTAACTCAATTCCAAAAAGTTTGAAATTAGGAATAGGAGCTGGAATAGGATTATTTTTAGCAATTATCGGATTACAAATTATGGAAGTTGTAGTTGACGATCCAGTAACACTAGTAAAACTTGGTGACTTAAGTAATCCTTTAGTTTTATTAGGATGTGCTACTTTCATAGCAATTATCGTATTAGAAAAAATGAATGTAAAAGGAAATATCATTATCGGTATTTTAGTCTTCAGTATAATTGCTTGGGTTGCAGGTCTTGCAAACTTTAATGGTATTGCAAGTGCTCCACCTCCAATGACTTATTTATTTGAATTTGACTTATCTGCAGCAATGACTGCCAGTATGTCTACAGTAATATTTACATTATTATTTATAGATTTTTTTGATACCGCAGGAACATTAACTTCTGTGGCAAACGTTGCTGGTAAAGTTGATAAAAAAGGTAAAGTTCAAGACATAAATAAAGCAATGTTATCTGATAGTGTTGGTACTGTTGCTGGTGCGATGATGGGGACAACTACAGTTACAAGTTATGTAGAATCTGGAGCCGGAGTTAAAGCAGGTGGAAAAACAGGAATGACATCATTAGTAATTGGTGTTTTGTTTTTGGCATGTATTTTCTTTGCACCTCTAGCAACTAGTTTGCCTAAACAAATTGATGGAGCAGCTTTATTATTTGTTTCAGTTCTATTTGTAAGAAATATAACTGATATTGAATGGAACGACATTGGAGAGTCTGCCCCAGCTATACTTGCAATGATTGCAATGCCTTTAACTTACAGTATTAGCAATGGTATTGCCTTAGCATTCGTTTCTTATGCATTAATAAGATTGTTAACTGGTAAAGCTTCAAGCACTTCTCCTGCAATATGGGTAATTGCAATTTTAAGTGTAATTAGCTTTGCTGTTTCCTAAAATATTTATCTAGAAAGGGCTAGAGTTGTACTCTAGCCCTTTTTTTGTTTTTCAATAATTTCTTCTATGGACATTTCTTCATAATGTTCAGTGGGCTGAACAATCCAAGGATCATTTTCTAATCTTATTGGGCAAAAATCTGGTGTAAATGTAGATGACTTTTTCTTCCACAAGCATGCAGTCTTGATTTCCTGTATTTTATTTTTTATTGGCTCATATTTTTTTAACCAATCTATGCTTTTATTAAGTGTGAGACCTGTATCAGACAAATCATCTACTAATAAAACTCTTTTAAAATCCTCATCTTTAGCAATTGAGCTTATATCTCGTGCAAAA
>Ga0160423_10000811_pt1 | contig 26174 bp, 10 predicted proteins | sample CRUFie14St8metaG_FD_108191 | JGI IMG/M metagenome (GOLD analysis project Ga0160423, IMG submission 108191) | Marine microbial communities from the Costa Rica Dome - CRUD Field 142mm St8 metaG | ecosystem: Environmental > Aquatic > Marine > Oceanic > Photic zone | place: Costa Rica: the Eastern...
TAACAGTACTACAAAGTGCAACAACTTCAGCTTTCGCAAGAAGCACAGAAGGCACTTTTGAAGCACCAACAAACACAAAGTTCGTAGGTACTTTAAACGGCACAATGAGAATTTATGTGAACCAGTACGCCGCTAATGATGACGTACTAGTAGGTTACAAAGGCGCAACAGAAACTGATGCGGCTGCGTTCTACTGCCCATACATTCCTCTAATGTCAAGTGGTACAGTGCTTGATCCAAGTACATTTGAGCCAGTAGTTAGCTTCATGACACGTTATGGTTATGTAGAACTAAGCAACCAAGCAAGCTCGCTTGGTAATGCTGCTGACTACCTAGCAAAAATTGCGGTTACAACTAACCAACTTGCATTTACATAAGAGTATTTGTATTACCAAACAAGAAACAGGACCTTCGGGTCCTGTTTTTTTATGACTGTAATGAATAAATATGTACAAGAGGAGTATTTCAAAATGACCACACTTAAAGCCACAGGAAGAGATTTAGAATTAAAATCAGATCAAGATATAGCACTATATCCAAACGACCATGTATGGATTAGTGAAGGAACTAAACTTATTTTTGAAGGTACAGTTCCTGACAACTTTGAAGCCAAACTACAAGCAACGGCAGTTACAGCAGACAGAGATTTAATTTTGCCAGACAGTAGCGGAACACTTGCTACTCAAGAATGGGCAAATGCACAAGGCTTTGGCGGCGGCGGGACGTTAACTATTCAAGATGAAGGATCAGCACTAGCATCAACTGCTACTATATTAAATTTTGTAGGTGCGGGTGTTACAGCTACAGGAACTGGTTCAACAAAAACTATTACTATTTCAGGTAGCAGTGGTATTACTGACATAGTAAACGATACAACTCCTCAACTTGGCGGCGATTTAGATACAAACGGCAACAGTATTTTTATTGGTACTAATAGAGTACAAACTGTGTCAGGTACACCTGCTTTCTTAGACTTTAATGTTACTCAGTTTGGTCAAAATAATAATACAGTGCTTGCAGGTACTCAAAGTATTAATATGTTTTTAGATTCAAACGGAGGAGATACTGGACAGGCTTTTAGAATTTACAATAATACAGATCCAGATAGCAATCCAACTGAGTCTACTCATATTTTTAAAGTAGATGAATCAGGCAATGTCAGCTGTTCGGGATCTATTACAAGTAGTGCGGCTGGCACACCTACATTAACTAGTAGTGGTGATTTAAATATTCAAGCAGGAACTGGTGCTGCTGATAGAGTAGAAATATTACAAGCGCCATTTAAAATTGCAAGTTTCACAACTGTTGAACGTGATGCAAAAACTAGTGAAAATGGTGACATGATTTATAACACCACAGCAAACAGATTTCAAGGCTACGCTAATGGTGCTTGGGTAGACTTACATTAAGGATAACCAATGAGCGAAAAATATTATACACTAGGAACACACAGCGCAGAGCAATGGACAGAACTACATGCTGAACTTATAGCAGATGGTAACACATATGAAAGTGTTCCATCTAGACAAGTTACAGTAGAAGATGAAAAGACGCACAGTCCCACTAGAGGAACTTATGTTCTTACACTAGAAGAAGCACAAGCACTCAAACAAGATTCTAGGGTAAAATTTATTAATGAAGCGTTTGAAAAATATCCAGAAACTTATATGCCTCCTTGGGAAGAGTTACATTGTGCTGTTAACAACACACTCACTGATAGATGGCCTAATCCTTACTACCACTATCATAGGTGGGAATACCAGTCAAACTTTACAGGTAGGGAACCTACAATAAATCGAAATAGTAGTCAATTGTATAGAATGCAAACAAAACAAAATCCTTGGAAGACCAGTAGTACTGATCATACCACTGGTATTACTTCCAAAGTGCAACAAGTTGGTGCTGGTGAAAACGTTGATATTATTTGTGTTGATAACGGAACTTGGATAGGACACACTGAATTTATTAATAGTGGTGTCAGTCAAGCTATAAATCCTACTGACTATGTAGGAGGTAATGTACTGCCAGGAAATGGTTATTGTGATGTACTTGATCTTGTATTAGATGCTCCTTATTATATTGATCCAGACTGGTTCAATGCTTCACCAGGAACTAGATTAATGACACGATGGGATGGTACCACCGTTCCTGTAGAGTCAGTTGCACGTAGTTGGTGGAGAAGTAGCTCACAGCGTAGTGCAAGTTTCGCAGCATTTGGCAATATTCCAGTAAGCACTAGCTATACTAGAGATAGAAATAATGGATCAAACAGTACATATCCATACGACGGCACACATGGTACACAGTGCGCTAGTTTGATTTATGGAAGAACACATGGCTGGGCTTATAATGCAAACAAATGGCAGATTAATATGTTTGGCGGTTACAATGTAGGTAGTTTTGAAATAGGTTTTGATGTACAAAAAATCTTTCATCAGTATAAGCCTAATAATCCTCTGTTTGGTACAAAAGACCCTACAATGAGTTCTAACAGTTGGGGATTTAGAGCCAGTAATAAAAGCGGAAGCTATTACTATTGGAGAACAAATCCAGCAGTTGCTTACGGAGGTTATACAAATGAACCAGGATTCATCAGTTGGCTAGGCGCAACAGGCGACGGTGGTCGTTGGAAAAGTGAAATGTATGACAACAGCATGACACAAGCAGGTGATGAACTTGTACAAGCAGGTGTAATTTTTATTGCCGCGGCAGGTAACAGTAATCAACAACAAGTTGAACCTAGTCATCCTAACTATGATAATAGAATTAGTAATAACAACACAAATACATTATATCAAGATAATTTCAACGAATTTGGAATCACTGTAACAGGAACAACAAATAGACGAGGATTTCCTCAACATATTGGTAAAACAGAAAGTCAAACTTTCCAAGGAAACACAACTTGTGAATTTCCTGCAATTAATGTTGGTGCAATGGATGATAATATGATCAGTAGTTACGTTCAAGAACGAAAGGTCAATTACAGTGATATGGGCAGTGCCATTGACTTGTTTGCACCAGCAGACGGAACATTGGCTGCTACAGTAGGGGTATCTGGGGCTCCTGATGTTGCAAGGGCTGATGATACATATCCAGATCTGTCAACAACACACAATGCTAGAGATGTAGGGTTTGGTGGAACCAGTGCGGCATGTCCTGTTGCATGTGGATTTTTAGCAATTGTTATGCAGTACAATAGAGGATGGGGATATAACGATCTTCGTAATTGGATAGACAATAATCTACAAATACAAAGTACAGCAGACATGTATGAAGGAACAGAACCAACAAGTCCTACAGCTACTTGGAGTTCGGATTATAATGCATTGCGTGGCGCACAAAGAAGAGTTATCTATCAAGCAACTATTCCGGTTAGTACACCATACCCTAGTGGTGGAGCACCAGGTATGACAACCCTCTCATTCAGTGGTCCTATAACATTTACTAGTATAAATCTTACTAGATAAATACTTGTAGAGTAAATGTGAGAACCTAAATGGCCATAAATTTTGATCATCAACAAGATAGGATCACGCCAAGTAGTGGTAGAATAATTGTCAATGCAAACGGAAGCCTAGGTGTTCCGGTTGGTAATACTGCACAGCGTACTAGCGGCGGCGCGGCTGTTACAGGTCTCATACGTTTTAATACACAAGAAAATCAATTTGAAGGCTATGACGGTACTTCTTGGGGACCTTTTGGCGGAGGTAGCATCACATTTGCTGATAATGCACCTACAGGATTAGGAGCAAATGACAGCGGTACACTTTGGTACGATTCAGGTACAACAGGTGAACTCTTTGTTTGGACTGGTACTGAATTTATCAGTACATTAGGTGATAGTCAAGCAACATTTGTAAGAAAAACTTTTGTAGCAGATGGTAATACAAACACATTTGATACAGGTGGCAATAGTGCAAGTGCTCCGCCATTTGTATACTTAAATGGTATACTGCTCCAACCAACTACAGACTATAATTATGCTAGCGGTGTAGTAACTTTTGTAAACACTCCTCCTAATTTAAGTGTAGTTGAAGTCGTTGAAACAGGTGATGCTTTATTTGTTGGCTTAGAATCACTTGGTATTGCAAATCATAATTTAATAACAGTTGATACCAATGGAAACACTACCATTAGTGGTACGCTAGGTGTAACAGGTGAAACTACAATGGGCAGTGCTATTGTAAGTGACCTCACCGAAGATAGAGTTGTACTAGCAGGCGCAAGTGGCGCACTGGAAGATAGTGCAAACTTAACATTTGGTATTGTAGGTGCTACTGCAACAGTAGCAGGTACACAAGCAACTCCGAGTGTTAATAGTGGGGATCAATTTAGCATCAACGGAACCACAGTAACACTCACTGGTACTTCTACTGTTACTGGTAGTGTAACAAATCCAACTGTAACAGCAACAGATGCATTTAGTATTAATACTGTACAAGTTACACTTACAGGAACAGATTTAGCTAGTGTGATTTCAGATATTACCGGTGCAAGTATTCCAAATGTTACAGCATCAAATGTTGCTAATCAACTTGTGCTAACAGGTGCGAATGTAAGCATAGTAGTTGCAAACGTAACCAATACACCACTCACAGACTTAGGTATCACAGTAGGCACTACTGCACCAGTTGGTAATCTGACTAGTGTAATCTCAGATATTACAACTGCAAGTGTAGCCAGTGTTGTTGCTAGCGATAACGGTAGTAGTCAATTACAACTTGTAGGAACAGATGTTGACATTGTACTAGCAGACATTACTAATACTCCACTTGCAAGTTTAGGATTAACAGCAGGAACCACAACAAGAACAGGTGGTACTGATACACTTACTGTAACTGTAATACAGCTATAAGCGGTGATATTACTATTGGAGGTAATATTATATTAGGCGATGCCGCTACAGATAGTATAACAGTTACAGCAGACTTTGCAAGTCATTTAATTCCAGATGCAGATGTAACCTATGACTTAGGTGCTAGTGGTAAAGCATGGAGAGATTTGTATGTAGGTGGGACTAGTATCTATCTTGGAACATTAATTCTTAAAGATGATGGATTAGGAAACCTACTAGCTGTAAACAGTAGTAACCAACCAGTAAACATTACTGGTGCGGCACTTGCAGGCACACAGCTAGATATTGATAACATAAGAATTGACGGAAATGCGATAACATCAACTGATACCGATGGCAATATTACAATTACACCTGACGGTGTAGGAGAAGTTGTTGTTAGCACGTTGACTGTTAGTGATTTGACAGATAACAGAATTCCAATTGCTGGAACAAGTGGTGCAGTTGGCGATGATGCTAATTTTACATTTGATGGTACAACACTTACAGTTGGAATTACTACAATTGAACAAGCAACAGGTAATACAACTGTTGGAGGAACACTAGACGTAACAGGTGTTACAAATATAAATGATGTCACCGGAAGTACTGGTACTACAACAGGTGCGCTAATTGTAGACGGCGGTGCTGGAATAGCAGAAAATTTATACGTTGGAGCAAATTTAAATGTAATAGGAAACACAACATTAGGTGATACTGACAGTGATACACTAACAGTGACAGCTAAAGTTGCAAGTAATTTAATTCCTAGTACAGCCGCAACACATAATTTAGGTTCAACTACTGATACATGGAATAATTTATATTTGGGAGGAAATCTAACTGCTCCTAATTTGTTTACAATTGATCCTGTTACAGTTAGCTCAAGCACAACCAATTATACAGTAACAGTTGCTAGCGGTACACTATACGGTGGTGGTACAGGCAATGTGTTCTATTTGGAAAATACCACAGCTGGAACATCAGCTACAAGTAATCCTGCACTTACACTATACAGAGGTAATACATACGTGTTTGATGTAAGTGATTCAAGCAATAATAACCATCCTCTGAGATTTACAGCAGATGGTGGGACAACTGAATACACAGATGGTGTTACTGCTAGTGGACAAGAAGGTCAAGCAAATGCAACAGTAACATTTGTTGTTCCTACTGATGCACCAGGGGAACTTAATTACTATTGTACAGTGCATGGCACTGGAATGGGTAATGAAATTATTACACGTAATCTTGCTGGTACTGTCATTATTGCAGGTGACTTGCAAGTTGACGGCAGTCAAACTACTATTAATAGCACTACACTAGATGTTGATGACCTAAACATTACTATAGCTAAAGGAGCCGCAAATGCAGCGGCGGCAAACGGAGCAGGACTCAGTGTAGACGGTGCTAATGCAACACTAACTTATTTGAGTGCTACAGACACTTGGGATTTCAATAAAGAACCAACATTCAATGGAACCAGTTTACTTTCAAGTTCTAGTGGAGTGTTTAAAACATTTGCCGTAACAGATACAGACGTAATTTATAGTTATACAGTGACAGGTAACTTTAGTGCCGCTAACAGCACAGACACAGTGACTTTCGTTAGCGGTAATGGTATAGACATTGATATTGACACCACACAAAAAGCGATTAGAGTTGAACATGCTGACACAAGCACAGTAAGCAATGTAAGCACAGGCAATGCTAACAATACTTTCTTGCAAGAACTAGTGGCTCAATTTGATACATTTGGGCACGTCACTTCATTTACACCTACAATGGGTACAGTAAACATTCAAAACAATTATGGTGCAGTAGAAGTAAGTGATACAGATAGTGGATATACTTGGGCCGCCACAGGCACTGTTACAGCTGCACAAGAAGCAGACACTATAAAATTTATTAGCGGTGATGCTATTGATATCGATGCAGATGCTGCAAGTTATGCTATTAAAGTAACACATGGTGACACCAGCAGTATTACAGACCAAACTGCGGCGACCAATACATTTTTAACTGCACAAACTTATGACACATATGGACACGTACAAACCAATACATTTGGTGGCATTGATTTTAATGTTGCAGGTAACTATGCATTTGGTGAAATTGCAGTAAGTGGGCAAACAACCGTAACACCAAACACCAACACACAAACACTGACATTGGTAAATGGTACTGGTATTACAATTACAACAGACAACACTGCCAAAGAGATTACCGTAACTAATAGTGATAGAGGTAGCAGTCAAGATATTATCAAAAGTATTATTGCAGTTGATACAGATGCAGGTCTAAGTTTTGCGGCAACTGGAACCTACACTGTGAGTGGTAATACTGATAGTTTTACATTTTACGGCGACACAGCAATTGATGTAGACATTGATACAACTAATGGTGCATTGAGAATTAAACATGATGTTTCAGGTGCAAACACAACTATTGCTTCTGCTACAAATACATTTGTAGATGCTATCACTGTTGATGCACAAGGACATGTAACCGCAGTAGCTTCAGGTAATATAGATTTCAATGTTGCTGACAACTATGCTTTCAAAACTATCTCAGACGGCACAAACAACGCAGTAGCAGACAGCAACACAGACACATTCAAACTACGTGCTGGAGATCAGATTGAAGTTACTGTTACCAACGATGATGCAACACATGGCGACAACGTACTGTTTGGACACGCAGACAGTGGTGTTAGTGCTGGTAGTAAAGGTAGTGCAACAGAAATACCAGTTGTTACTGTAGATGCACAAGGTCACGTGACTGCATTGAGTACAGCTACACCTTTGATATTCAAAACTTTTGCAGTTAACGGCACAAATTTAGTAGCTGATAGTGCAACTGATACACTAACAGTTACACAAGGTAGTGGCATAGCACTTACAGGTACAGCAAACACTGATACTATGGAAATTGCACACGCTGATACCAGCAGTATTAGTAATTTTACTGTAAACAACAGTGGAAATACTTTTATACAAGACTATGCAATTACATTTGATACATTCGGACATGTACAATCAATATCACAAACCAGTACGGACGTAAACTTCAATGTTTCTGACAACTACGCATTCAAGACCATCACTGATGGATCAAACAATGCTGTTGCTGACAGTAACACAGACACATTTAAGCTACGTGCAGGTGATCAAATTGAAGTCACAGTAACCAATGATGACGCTACACACGGAGACAATGTATTATTTGGACACACAGATTCAGGCGTCACAGCAAACACATACGGCGGCTCAGGCAATCTTGTAAGCGTAACAGTTGATGCACAAGGTCACGTGACTGCATTGAGCGATGTGGCTCTAAACACAGATTTTACAATAACAGATGATGCTAGCAATACACAAACAGTAAGTCTAGGAAACACTGTAACATTCAGTGACAGTGATGGAATGAGTGTGGTAGTTGGCGCAACAGACAAAGTTACATTTACAAACACTGACAGAGGTAGTCAACAAAACATTGTAAAAAGTTTTGAGGTTATTGACAGTGATCCTGGCGGCACAAGTTTTTCTGAAACAGGAACTATCAGCGCAAGCAGTAACACAGACACTATCAAACTGTTAGGTGGTACAAATATTGATTTAGACGTTGATACTACTAATAAAATAATTAGAGTTGATAGTACAGGTTCAGCTAGTGATGTGTTTAAAACAATAACTGTAACTGATACCAACACAGGTTATACTTGGAGTGAAACAGGAAATGTAGTGGCAAGTGGCACTACAGATACACTCACACTTGTAAGCGGCACTGGCATTGATTTAGACGTTGATGCAAGCAATCAAGCCATACTTGTGCAAATATCAGGTGCGGGTAATGCATTTACACAATATAATTTTACAGGTGATGGAAGCAATCAAACTTTCAATACTGGTAGCACTAATATAGTTGATGTTCAGGTATATGTCAATGGTGTTCTTATACGAGGCAGTGGTACAGACTACACATTTACAAATGCAACAGGTGTGTTGAGCATGATAGTTGCTCCACTTAATGGAGATGAAGTAACAGTAATTGGTTATCAGTCATCCTCAGATCCAGTTACACTACAACAATTAAATATTACTAACCACAATCTTGTTACAGTTGACAACAGTGGTAACGTAACTATTAGTGGTAACTTAATAGTTTCAGGAAGCCAAAGTAGTGGTAGCAGTCAAACATTAAGCGATCCGATTATTACACTAGGTGGTGCAAATCCACCAACATCAGATGACAATAACGACAGAGGTGTGGTATTTCGTTGGCATGATGGTACAGCAAATACAACTGCTGGAGGTTTTGCAGTAGGTGTAGAATATGAAATTATTACTACAGGTACAACAGATTTTACACTGATTGGTGCCGCTGACAGCAATCCTGGCACAGTGTTTACTGCAACAGGTGCAGGTGGTGGATCTGGTACTGCACTAGCAACTTCAGCACAAAAACTTGGATTTTTTGGATTTGATGATACAGATCAATTCTTCCAATTTATACCAGATAGCAGTGCAACAGGAAACGTATACACTGGCACACTAGGAGATGCTAAATTTGGTGGAGTCAAGAGTGGCAACATCCAAATTGGCGTAACTGGTGATAATGAAATTGATACAACTTCAGGTAACTTGACAATTGACAGTACAGGCGGTACAACTACAATTGATGATAATGCAAGTGTCAGTGGCACATTTGAAGTTACTGGTGGTAATAGTACATTCACAGGACATTTGTTACCAAGTGCAGATGTTACATATGACTTAGGCGGGGCAACCACACAAAGATGGCGTGACTTATACCTAAGTGGTACTAGTATTGAACTAGGCGGCGCAACCATTACTGCAAGTGGTAGTGCAGTTGTTCTTCCAGCAGGGTCAACTATTGCTGGTGCAGGAACAATACTTGATTCAACAACTAGTGATACCGATGATCTTAGTGAAGGTAGTTCAAACTTATATTATACAAATACTAGGGTGCAAACCTACATTGGTAGTGGCAACGCAACTAATATCAGTATTAGCGGCAACCTTACAGTTGACGGAAATACAACGCTAGGTGATGCAAATACAGACACAATTACAATGAATGCTAGGATTAGCGGCACTAATGCACTACGTTTTGATGGTAGTAGTTCAGGTGGTAATAGCACAGTGTTTGCAATTACAGACCCAACAGCTAATAGAACAATCACTTTCAAAAATGATTCAGGCACAGTAGCATTTACTAGTGATATTCCAACTGATAACAGTTCGCTAACCAACGGTGCAAATTATATTACTCTAACAGATTTGAGTCATTCAAACGCTAGTGCAAGTGGTGGCGGAAGTATTAGTTACGACAACACAAATGGCACAATTACATTTACCCCACCTGACCTAAGCAGTTTTTTAACAAGCTATACAGAAACAGACACATTAGATTCGGTGACTGGACGTGGAGCAACTACAAGCAATGGCATAACGGTAGGATCTCTAAACGGTCATACGATCCCTGGTGGTACAGGAACGCTGGCACTTACCAGTGACTTGAGTTCGTTTATTACTTTAACAGACTTGAGTGTAACCACCGCGGCGAATAGTGGTAGTGGTAGCCTCAGCTACAATAACTCTAACGGCATATTCACATTTACTCCACCTGACCTGTCGAGTTATTTGACCAGCGAAAGCGATACGCTGGACTCGGTCACAGGCAGAGGCGCCACTACTACTAACGATATTACAGTGGGTGTTCTAAGAGCCAAATCAAGTGCCACAACAGGTACAGTAAGATTTGGAGATGGAACAACTCACAGCATTGCTAGAAGCACAAATGATTTAACTATTGAACAAACAGTAGATGCAGGTACTTTGATACTTAACAGTGCAGGTGATGTAACAATTAACATTGACCAAGACAATGACAACACTGGCAAAAAATTCCAAATCCTAACCAATGGATCAACTGATTTGGTCACAGTTAAAGATGACGGCACGGTAGGTATTGGTACAGATAATCCAGGTGGTAAACTTACAAGTTATACAAGTGCTACACGTTTCCAAAGTTTACAAGGCGCCGCCGCAGACCTTGAAATTGTAAGTGACAATGCTACAAATCCCGTTGCACTTATCAAAGGTACAGGCACAGCAGACTTAGTAAACGTATTTGATGATACAACAGAAGTGTTTACTATTGTTGATGGTGGTAGTGTTGGTATTGGCACAGATAATCCAACTTCACAATCATCAATAGATAAGCTAAATGTTCAAGGTGGACATGTAAGATTTGGTAAGGTCACACATATTGATGGTGATGGATCTAAGAGCACAACAACCACATCAGTAATAAGTGGATTGCTTAAAGCATCTTATAGAACACTCAAGTATACAATTTCACTTACTAGAGGTACTGAATATCAAGCCAGTGAAGTTCTTATTGTCCACAATGGCACAGATGCATGGGCTACAGTGTATGGTACAATTTATACAGGTACCGGTCCATTGGCAAGTTTTGATGCCGCGATATCAGGAAGTAATGTTCAATTGTTGGCAACAATGACCAGTTCAGCACTAACAAGTTACAATTTTCAGGTGATGGCAATTGACACATAAATACAGTAGAGGAATCATAAATGACTAAATTTGCATTTACAGTAGACAACGACCTAGCACCACAAACTGATAATACCAGAGATATTGGATTAAGTAATCTAAAGTTTAAAGATATTAATATTGCTGGTGACGGTAGTGTTGGCGGTGATTTTGCTATCACAGGTAACATCAGTGCCGCTAACTTGAGTTCATCCACAGCAGGTGGTGTCACTAAAAGTGAAGCAATAGCATTTGCAATAGCACTAGGATAATAATAACATGGCAAAGAAATTATTTGTAGGTAATTATAGATTTGATGCAAGTGAACAGGTTGTATACGTTCAAGGTAACGTACAGCCTGAGAAGTTTTTGCTGATAACAAACATTACTGACAACACAATTATCTACAACTTTGCAGATCCTTTACTTGGATTTGCAGGCAAGTTTTTTAATGAAGCCACAGACGAAACAGAATTTAACCTTGCATATGATACTACAACGATGGATGATAATGACATACTTCAAATCTTCATCGATTTAGATTATCAAGAAATGACTCCAGCTGAAGACCTACTAGATCCGGTTGGTAAATTACGTGTTAGTAATCCTGAAAACTTGATTGATACTGACTTTGAATATGGTCTACAAGGTACAAAGTGGGAAACTGTTCAAACAGTAAACAATATTCCAACTATTTTTAGTAACAGTGGTGATACTCCAGTTGACGGAATTTCCAGTGTTGATGCTGTAAGTGGAAGTAAAAACGTAAAAGTAACATCTACACTTCCACATGGATTAAGTATTGGTGATCCGATAAGTGTTCAAGGTTTGAGTCAGTATCAAGCTGAAGGTTTCTTTATTGTTACCAGTGTTCCAGATACACTGAGCTTTTTCTTTGAACTTGATGTTCCTGCAAACTTTAGCGGTAACTTAGCTGGTAGTTATACAACTATTATTGCTGGTAAGTTCTTTGAAGGTTCAACACTTCCTATTAGCACTGCTGATGGCGCTGTTACAGACAATACTACACCTAGTGACATTACAGTTACCACCCAAGACACACATGGATTGAGTGCTAATACCAAAGTTTATTTGCGCAACACAGTTGGTCCAAAAGTTTTAAAAATTACAGACAGTACTGCTACAGCACCAGACAACAGACCTTTTGTTGATACAACAGCTAGTTTTAATAACAGTGAAGTGGTAGATATGAGCGTAAGCACTGGTAGAGGAACATATAGAAATCCTCCAGTAGTTACATATGATTGGGAAAGTACATATACAGTTTATTTAGATCCATCAGACATTAACTCAGGCAATGATACTATTACATGGAACGGTCATAATTTGCGTAACGGATACACATTATTGTTCAATACAGCATATTATGGAATTTCAGATGCTGGTCTGACTGATGGTACTGTATATTATGTAGAAAGTGTAGATGCTAATACTATCAAATTACACACAACTGACGGACTTGCAAGTGCAGTTAATCTCACAACACTTAGTAATACATATGGTCCAGCAAGACTAGGACTGTGTTACAAAGTTGAAGGTACAAATGGCACAAGACGTTTTACAGAATTTTACAAAGCCAATGAAGCAAGCTCTACTGGCACAACACCTGAAGGAAGCAGTGGTGGTACAGCCGCAGTAACTACTAATCTTGACATTACAACAGCACTAGGAGGAAATCCAACCAGTGTGTCAATCAGTAGCGTACAACTAGCTGGTGATGTCAACAGTTCAGGCGAAAATGTAACTCTTACTATTGCTGGCACTACTCAAGCAATTTATTCTCCAGGTAACCAAAGCTGGAACTTTGGTAGTACAACTAACACAAGTGGAGGTACAACTGCGTTTAATGGTTTAGATGTCAGTAGTGCGCTATTTGTATCCAATGGTAGAACCTTTCTGCCTGTGACTGCAAGTTGTGCTAGTAGTGTTGGTACATTTACAAGTCCAGGAAACAATTTACGTTATAGATATAGATTGATTGTTGCAAATACAACTCCTCCAGGCAGTTACACAGAAGCAGAAAAAAGATATAGCGGTGGTGATCTTGCAGATGCTCAATATGGTCTAGGCGGACAACAACCTGCGGCAGTTATTGCTTTTCAAAGCAGAGATGCAAATACTACTGGTCAAAACACAGAAGATGCGTTCAGTTATCTTGCCAATCAAAGATTTGCAGGTAGATATGGCACACAAGCTATAAAATACAATAATACAATCACAGTAAGCAATTCACAAAATGGCACAGGTGAGTTTGATATTGACTACAATGACAGTAATACAAGCTACGCAACATCAAGTGAATATTTCTATGTATGGGCTAATCCTCTTACATCAGATAGAAATACTTTCTTTATTCAAGATCACGGAATTGCAGACGGTACAACAGTTAATTTAACAGTTGATCAAACTAGATACAATGCTGGCGACAGATTTGCATTTAGTAGTAGTACCAGCGCAGTAACAGACATTAACAGTACAACTATGACAGCTAATGTGAGTCTTGTCAACCAAGATGTTGTTAGACTTACTATCAATCAAACACCAAATACAGATGATATTGTTAAGGTTCCTACAGACTTTACAATTAGTTACACAGCACAAAACGAGTTATTTAACACAGTTTTTGTAAGTAACCACAAAGTACAAGCTGACAGTCAAGCAGTGTACAACAACATTAGTGGTACAGCTATTCCTCCATTAACAAATGGGCAAACTATCACACTACAACGTGTAAATGACAGTAGACTTAGAGTTACAGGACAAGGACAAACAGGCACTTCGCAAGTTGTTCTTCAACAAAGTAATAACAATACTCTAACAAACCAATTTGTAGATATTGAAACTTCACTAGGATTCACACCAGGTACTGCAACAATTACAAGTTTAGAATTTAGAGGTGACTTTGGTGGTAGCACTGAATATTTGGACTTAACGTTTAGTGATAATGATGCTTATGTGATTGGTCAATTTGATGACAGTGGAGATACTGCAAACTATACCACTAGTACAACTTTTACAGGAAAAAACATTAGTAGTATTTTGACTACACAGAATGGAAAAGTTGGATTCGTTGCAACGTTTGATCCAACTAGCGCAGTTAACTACGGTCCAGGTGGTGGACCATACTGGGGAATAAGATTTAATATTACTGCTGAAGAAGGTGGATTAGTTTTAACAGGACCAGGAACTCAATCGCACACATTCGAAGTTACCAATCTAGTTGGTGCATACGACGGTGTGTTTACAATGAGTAGTGTTCCTAACGCTAACCAATTTGTAATGAACAGTGATTTCCAAATTCCTACTAGAATCTACAGTTTTACTAGTACAGGCATCAATGCAGGTGCTGATACAATTACATTTAGTGCAAATCACAACTTGATCACAGGAGAAAAAATAACATATAATAGTGGCGGAAACACTAGTATTCTTCCTACTGGTGCTGCTAATCCGTTGTTTGCAATTGTAACATCACCAACTACAATTAGAATTGCAAGTAGTGAACTTGATGCTATAAGTAACACAGCTTTAGATATCAGTAGTCAAAGCGGAACTCACACATTGTCAAGTGACAACGTTATCAAGAACATCAACGGAGCAGGAAGTGTAGCTACAACCAATGGAAGTTTTGCTATTGTAGGATCAGGCACTAAATTTTTGAATAATTTTAAACGTTTTGATAAAATATATATTGATACAGGATCATTTGTAAAATCGTTCACAGTAAACACAATTACTACTCAAACAAACATGACGCTGTTTGAAGCACCTACCTTTACACAAGGATCGACTGAATACTACTATGCCACCCAACTATCACTTAGACCAGATGGATTTAGTTTACACAAACCATTTGACGGTGGTGTTGATATCACTGCTGGTACAAGTCCTAATAGTAGGATTGCAAGACAAACACGTAAGTATTTTAGATATCAATCAGGTAAAGGTATCCAGACCAGTTTTGCTATTAACTTTAATCCACCTAGAGTTGTAAGAGAGTTAATTAAAGCTACTGGTTCGACTGCTACAGTAAACACACAAGAGCAACATAACCTTAGAATAAATGATCAGGTTACAATTACTGGTGCTACAGTTGGCAGTGGTACTAATACGTACAATGGTACATTTACTGTTACATCCGTTCCAGATCCATTCCAATTCACATACACTATGAGTGCGGCTCCTACTGATGTAAAAGCAGGCGGATTCCCCAAATATGTACGGGCAAGCTGGACAGACAGTTTTGTTCGTGGTGGCATGTTCGATGATCAAAATGGATTTTTCTTTGAATTTGACGGTCAAGCACTATATGCAGTTAGACGCAGTAGTACACTGCAACTTGCAGGTAGTGTTGATGTTACCAGGGGCAGTCAAGTCGTTACAGGACTAAACACTAGTTTTACTACACAGCTTAATGTTGGCAACAAAGTTGTTATTCGAGGACAAAGCTATCTAATTGTAGAAGTTAGCTCAGACAATAGATTGGTTGTTCAGCCAGCATACAGAGGTCTAGACGGATCACGAGTAAAAATTACAAAGACAGTTGACACTAGAACACCGCAAAGTCAATGGAATATTGATAAAGCAGATGGATCAGGATTTACAGGTTATATATTTGATGTAACAAAAATTCAAATGGCATACTTGGACTACAGCTGGTATGGTGCTGGTAAGATTAGATATGGCTTCAAAGATAGACTTGGGCATATTAGATACTTTCATGAATATAGACACAACAACGTTTTAGATGAATCTTACTTTAGATCAGGTAACTTGCCATCACGCTATGAAATTGAAAACGGTAGTAACAGTACTACAGCGCCAACACTATTCCACTTTGGTACCAGTGTTATTATGGACGGTCTCTTTAGTGACGACAAAGCCTACCAGTTTACAGGACAAAGTCAGCCAATGGCATTTACACAAGGTGCTACACAAAACATCACTAGTACTGCTATAAGTACTTTTGACAGAATTACACTTGATGGTAATCGTGTTTTTGTGTATAACTTCCAGGTTAGCCAAGCAAACGCTGAAGCAGTTGAAGTTGGTATGCCAATCAGAGATGCAGCAGGTACAGCATTACCAGACGGAACATACATCACACAGATTATTGTAAATGGTGCGAGCAGTAAAGTTTTCACCAGCTTTCCTGCTACACTAGCTGATCCATCAGGTGGCACCGAGTTTAGTGACATTGCCAGTGCTACTAGTTTCACAGTAGGTGAACAAACAACCACAGACCTAACACAGTTTTTGCCATTGATTAGTGTTCGATTAGCACCTAGTGTTGACAGTAGCTTAACAGGTGCATTAGGAGAACGTGAAGTTATCAACAGAATGCAGTTGAGATTGTTACAAGCATCTGTTACTAGTAACCTTCCAGTTGAAGTGTTTTTAATTCAAAATGCTTTGCCAAGTGATATTACCTATCAAAATGCACAAAGTCCTAGTTTGAGTCAGATTATTAAACACAGAGTTGGTGATACACTATTAAATGGTACCACTATCTTTGCGCAGAAAGTTGCTAGCGGTAGTACTACAGTAAGCCTAGTTGACCTACTTGAAGTGGGTAACAGTATTCTAGGTGGTGATGGTATTTTCCCTGCAGGACCTGACTTGCTTACCTTAGCAGTACAGCCACAAGATACAACAACTGTTACTTTTGCAAATCCGTTTAATGTCAATGGAAATATAGGTTGGTCAGAATCTCAGGCATAATAAATACTACTGAGAGGACGTATACATGAGTAAGGCATTTGAACTCAGTCAATTCGCTAATGGACACAGTCACAATGAAAGCACTAGTACCAGTACAATAGGTGGTAGTACAGTTGTTATCAGTGGTAATCTGCAAGTTGACGGAACCAGCACAACATTAAACACAGCAACCCTAACAGTAGATGATCTCAATATCACCGTTGCAGATGGTGCAGCCAATAGTGCTGCTGCTGACGGAGGTGGTATTACTATCGACGGTGCAAACGCAAACTTTAGTTGGGATGACAGCAATAGTCGTATGAACCTCAACAAAGCCTTGTATGTAAATGCAAAAGGAACGTTTGAAACAACTAGTGAAAATAATGTTTTTACAGTTGGCGTCACAAATCAATCAAGCTATGATGCAAAAATACAAATTGCAGGAGCTAGGACTCTTTGTAATACCTGTGATATTAGTATGTTAGAGTTTAGGAATGATACTAGTTCTGCTTACAATATGGCACAGATAAGTGGAATGGACCCAAGTGCCGATCATACTCTTGGCAACGGAATATTAAGATTTAGGACCAGCACTGGTGGTACTCTCAGTGATCAAATGACTATTGATCAAACTGGTAAAGTTGGTATTGGAACCACCGTCCCAAACACACGATTGTCAGTTGAATCATTTGGTGCTACAGGCGGCGACGACACTAGAGTTTTTGAACTTAGAAATACGAGTACTAATGCTTATGCTGCTGATGCACTAACATCATACAATGCTCATACAAGTTATCCAATTGTAAACGGTGCTACAATTACATTTCATGCTAGGGGCGGTGCCGCCGGTAATTTGATAACACACTCTGCAGGTATAAACAATGAGCCTGTTGTTACAGACAGAATTGCTAGACTGTCAGGACAAAACACAGGTACTGCACTAGCTACCAAAACGTATTATGCATGGGATGGCGCAGGTACTGCTATCAGTGATATGAATGTTTCTACTGATCAATTGTTGGAAACTGTGACTGCCACAGGTTTATCAGGTGCTCGTTACGGACTGTATGCAAGCGGTGATGTATTTTATACAGGTGCGCTGACACTTGGTATTACAGATATTTCTGACGCACATATTAATTCACCTGAAAATATGACATTTAATATTGATACTGACAATGATGATTCAGGCACAAGATATTTTGCATGGTACGCTAATGGTTCTAAGGCTACTGGCACAGAGTTAATGAGACTTGATGAACGTGGGAATGTGGGTATTGGAACACAAGCAAGTAATGTGTTGGCAGGCAACAATGAATTACATCTTTATGACAGTGGTTCTCCTAAAATTATAATTGAAAGTTCAACAACATCAGCAACAACTTTTCCTGAGCTAAATTTTGTAAAAAAAGGTTCAACTGCAAATGGTGTAGATCTTGGAGTAATTAACTGGTTCGGAAATGACTCAGCCGGCAATGAAACAAGATATGCATATATATTTGCTGAAGGTGAAGCAACAGGCTCCGGTGGTGAAGCTGGCAGACTTTTTATGACCGTGCCAAGATCTGGGTCAGAAAATATTGTATACTACGAAATGCGAGGTGTTGGAGGCAGTGATAATCCACTAAATGCTCATCACGAGTTTAGAGGAACTGCTGATGGACACATCATGCATGTTCGCAGAGATGTTGTTGACCGTGGTAATAGCGGTGGTGTAGTGGCTATTTCATTGGGAGAAAACACAGGTCCAGAAGACGACCCTTGGATTGATTTTTACAACTATGGTAGTACAGGTGCTGGTGCTGAAGCTCAAGTAAACGGCAGTATTGGTACTATAAACGGCAATCAAGGCGTACATATCTGGGGTTATGAAACTCTCATGCTACGGTCTACAACTGACTCAGACATGCCCTCCATCAATAGCAATGCTGGCACTGGACTCACTATAAACAGCACCACTTCGGCTTTTTATGGACTTTTAACTTGTGCGGGTGTTACAAATTTTACTAGCAACACAGCCAGCACTACTACGACTACGGGTTCAGTAGTAATTACCGGCGGATTAGGTGTTTCTGGAGCTATTAATGCAGGTGCAGATGTTACAGCATTCGCTTCATCAGATCAACGACTAAAAACAAATCTACAACCAATTGAAAATTCATTAGACAAAGTAAAAACCATAACAGGATACACATTCAATTGGAATAAACTAGCAGAAGACAAGCCACAAGATCAACGTGAAGCAGGTGTGCTTGCACAAGATGTGGAAGCAGTATTACCTGAAGTAACCACAACTAGAGATGACGGTTACAAAGCAGTTAGATACGAAAAAATGGTTCCTATGCTGATTGAAGCTATCAAAGAACTCAGTGACAAAGTAGATGCACAGCAACAAGAGTTAGAGAGACTACGCAAATGGCAGTAAATTTTCCTTCTAATCCAAATGACGGTGATATACACACAGAGTTAGGCAGAGGCTGGCAGTACAATGCCACCGCCGGCGGTTGGAAAAGTATTATTAGAATCGACAGTGTGGTCGACACAGACGACATCAACGAACTTGCTGGTGCTACTAATAAGTTTCAAAGGAATTTTTCAATACAAACAGCAGATTTTAATGCAGTGTCAGGTGAACGTTATGGGGTAGACACATCGTCAAACATAGTAACAGCAACATTGCCAGGCTCGCCAGTTACTGGAGATGCAATATATTTTGCAGATGCAGGCGGTAATTTTGCAGTCAATAAATTGACACTTGGTAGAAATGGCAACACAATAATGGGGTTAGCTGCTGACTTTGATGTAACCACCAACAATCAATCGCTAGGGGTGTTTTATAATGGCACAACTTGGAGAACCTACTGATTAGCATAAATATGTGTAACAGATTGAGGATACACACATGCCAAAAAGTAAGGCGCAAGAATTAGCTTTATTTGCACAATATTTAAATTCAAATGGACAACTAAACGCAATCACTATGAGTGTTGATGGATTAACAGACGTCGACACTACTACAAATGTGCCTACAAATGGACAATCGCTTGTGTGGGACGGTGCAAATTTTGTGCCTGGAGCAGGCGGTGGTGGTGGTAGCAATACTAATGCAATTACAGAAGGCAATGATAACAGTGTAGGCGAAAGCACTCCAGGCGCGGCAGATGGTACCAACAATTTGTACTTTACAAACGAACGTGTAGACGATAGAGTCAACCAGTTGTTGGTAGCTGGTACAAACATAGGGTTTAGTTATGATGATGCCAACAACACGTTTACAATCAACAGTGATAACACAGGCGGTTATAATTTAGCCAACAATACAACTGATAACCTAAGTGAAGGCAGTACAAATTTATATTACACAGATGCTAGAGTAGATGCAAAAATTGCAAGTAACACTGGCGGCAATTTAGATTTAAGTAGTAAGTCTACTACAGACTTAACGGAAGGTACAAATCTTTACTATACAGATGCAAGAGCTGACGCACGTATTGCACTACAAGCAGGTGCGAATTTAGATCTGAGCAGTAAATCAACTAGCGATCTGAGTGAAGGCACAAATTTATATTACACAGATGCTAGAGCTGATGCTAGAGTAGCAACCGCAACTGGAGCAAATTTAAGTTTGGCCTCTAAAACAACAGACGACTTATCACAAGGTTCTACCAATTTATATTTTACAAATACAAGAGCTGATGCTAGAATATCAGCGGCTAGTATTACTGATTTGAGTGATGCAGATCAAACAGTAAGAACTACAGACAACGTAACATTTAATAATATAACAACTACAGGATACATTGCAGGACCTGCAAGTTTTACTATTGATCCAGCCGCAGTAGGTGACAATACAGGTACAGTTATTATTGCAGGCAACTTACAAGTTGACGGAACAACCACTACAATAAACAGTACAACACTGGACGTAGACGATTTGAATATTACAGTGGCAAAAGGCGCCGCCAACGCTGGTGCCGCCAATGGTGCTGGTTTAACAGTTGATGGTGCTAGTGCAACATTGACATATGTAAATCCTGGAGACAATTGGGCATTTAACAAACCCTTGGACATGGGTTCTAACAACATAACCACAACAGGTAAAATACTTTACAGTAATATATACAGTGCTGAAGGAGACTTACCTAATGCTAGTACATATCATGGAATGTTTGCACATGTTCACGGAACAGGAAAAGGTTACTTTGCTCATGCTGGAAATTGGATCAAATTATTAGATGAAACATCATCTACAACTACAAACTTGTCTGAAGGTACAAATTTATACTATACAGATGCTAGAGTCGATACACATTTAAATCAAGGCAGTGCAGGAAGCAATGAAATACTTAGCTGGAATGGCAGTGACTATGCATGGGTAGCACAGACCACAGGATACGGCGACAGCAATGTTGACACACATCTAAACACCAGCACAGCATCTACCAATGAAGTGCTTTCTTGGAATGGCAGTGATTACGATTGGGTAGCACAATCAGGAGGCATTTCACTATCAAGTCTCAGTGTAGGCGCAGAAGCTACAGCCGCAGGCGATGGTGCAATTGCATACAACAACTCAAACGGTGTGTTTACATATACACCTCCAGTACTCAGTGGACTGTCAGGCGACACTGATGACATCAGTGAAGGCAGTAGCAATCAATATTTTACCAGTGCTAGAGTACAAGCAGAAAACTTAGGCGGTAGTTTAGCAGGCACAATCAGTGATACAAAAATGCAGTATGCTACCAGCTATAGCGGAACACCAGCACAAGGTAGTTTCTTCTTTGATAGTTTGAATGCTAAAGTAAAAGTTTACAATGGTAGTGCGTTTGTCGATGCTGTACCTGCCAGTGGCGGCGGTGGAGGCGGCAGTGGCACTGATGCTAACACAACATTTAGAAAATATATCTACACAACAACCAGTGCAACCAACAGTGTAAGCGGCAAAGATGATGTGGTTGTCACAGCAGGCAATTTTGTTGAAGGCTATCAATATGAGATCATCAGTGTTGGCACCACAGACTTTACAGCAATTGGTGCTAGTGCAAACACAGTGGGTGTAACATTCACAGCAACAGGCACAGGCAGTGGTACTGGTACAGCAGGACACATACTAAACTATGCAACCAACGGAACGGAAAACGTTGAAGTGTATGTAAACGGTATCAAACAAGTTGAAGGTTCCAGCTATGACTATGTTGCTACAACAGGCACAAGTGTAAACTTTGTTTCAAATTTTGCAAGTGGTGATGTGGTAGACATACAAGTTTATGAATTATTGACCAACGATGCTTATTACACAAAAACACAAACATACACACAAGCAGAGGTCAACTCACAAATTACCACAGCCGTAGGAGGAAACCTAACTCTCACAGGATTGACTGTTGATACAGATACACTAAAAGTTGATACAAGCAATAACAAAGTTGGTATTGGAACAGATACTCCTAGCGACAGATTAGAAATTGACATAGCCGCTGACAACACAGGAATTACACTAACCGATAATGGTGATTCGTATACTGGTAAAATTAGTTTTGATTCAAATGAACTAGCAAAATTTTCACCGTTAGGGATTATCAGTGCCGCTTGGAATGGTACCGAAGTTGCTAACATTCGACTAAACGGTGCTGATAGTAATACAACTAAAAATGATGGTGAGATATCATTTCATACTAAAGCCAGTAGCGGCAGTCTAGTAGAAGCAATGCGAATTGACGAAAGTGGCAACGTTGGCATAGGAACAACTAATCCAGGACAGGCTTTACATGTACAGCAAACTATAGACGGTACAGGCGGCGGCATACAAGTAAGAAACAGTGCTGATGCAAGTGGCATGTTCATGTACGTTGATGCTAGTAATCATGGTCATGTTGACATGGGCAGTGCTGGAGATCTTAGATTCAAAACTGGCAGTGCAAATCGTGCTCTAATAAGACAAGCTGGTAATGTAGAAATTGGAATCAATCCATCAACCAACACTTCAAGTAAACTAACAGTACTCAATGACATCAGAGTTGTTACACAAGTTTCTAGTCCTAATAATACAGACGGCGGCGCAATTCGGCTTGGCGCTACAGGTGAAACAAATAATCAAGCACAAACAAAAATTCAAGCTCACAGAGGAGCAAGCAGTACTACTGGTGATCTATCATTTAGTGTTAGCGATGGTACTGGCATGGAAGAAGTTATGAGGATAACCAGTAACAAAAGAGTTGGTGTCGGTACAAATAATCCTCTAGCGGCACTACATGTTGATGATGGTGCGCAAGGCGCAGGACCTATTCTCATGCTTGAAGGTGGTGGGGCAAGTGAAGGTGATCTTGTTGTTCCTAGTGATCAACACTTCCAGTTAGGTCATTGGGATAATTCAACATCAACACTTGGGCTTAGAATGGAAATTGAAGATGGCGGCAGTTTTGGATTCAATCAACTTGCAGACACTAATTCAGTTTTTAGATTCAAAGCTGCAAAGACCATGGACACTTCAATGTCTGCCAACAAAATTGGTATGTACCTTGACATAGATTATGATGGTACTATTGACGCAAATGGCGACCGTGCAATGTACGGATTCTTTATGGACTTTGACCACAATGTCGCTGGAGGTAATACTACCGACAATGAACAAATAGTATATGGTGGAAGAATTGACCTCGATTATAGTGGCAACGATACAAACGATGTTTTTGGTTTTCAAGTACAAGTAGATAATAATGCCAGTAACACAAATGCAACAACCCAAATAGCAGGTGATTTTCAAAGTATTGCAGACAATGCCGCAGGTGATATCTCTAGTATGTATGGCATTAGAGGATTGGTACACACAGACAACAACAGCGGAGTAGAAGCAGTTCACGACGGCTATGGTATATATACCAAAGTATACAACAGTAGTGACGGCGGCAAATTTAGCGGTACTGTAGCGGCAGGCTACTTTGAAATTGAACATGCTAACCTTGCAACATCATCACACGAAAGTAACCTTGTAGGAGAAAATGCATTTGTTGTTAGAGCTGAATACGACAACAATACCAGTAATGCAGGTGTTGTGGGTGGTTATACTGCATTGTTTTATGGTAACTATGCTGGCACTATGCCAAGCGGCACCAACTATGGCATTTACTTGCCTGATACAAACACCACAAATGTTATTGGCGGTAGCCTTTCAAAAGGCAGTGGTAGTTTTAGAATTCCACACCCCAAGCCAGAACTTACTGAAACCAAAGACCTAGTACACAGTTTTGTTGAAGGTCCGCAAGCTGACAACTTGTACAGAGGCAGAGTTACATTGGTAGATGGATCAGCAACTGTAAACATAGACACAGTGTCTGGAATGACGGAAGGTACTTTTGTGTTACTCAACAGAGACATACAGTGCTTTACCAGCAACGAAACAGGCTGGACAAATGTGCGTGGTAGTGTAAGCGGAAACACACTAACAATTCAAGCACAAGACAACACATGCACAGATACAATCAGTTGGATGGTTGTAGGTGAAAGACAAGACCAACACATGTATGACACAGACTGGACTGATGAGGAAGGTAGAGTTATTGTTGAACCTGACAGAGTAATACCTCCACACGAACAGTACCCAACGGAAGATGAATAATGACCAGACACAATCGCAAAACTGTAGACAAAATTGAAATTGTTGGACCTTACAACATATTGCATGTGCGTGAGTTGGTTGAGACTGTGGAAAATGACAAAGTTGTGGACAGCAACTTCAACAGATACACAGTGTTCCCAGGCACAAACTACACACAGTATGACCAAAAGGTACAGCTGGTAGCACGTACAATGCATGACAATGACACAGTTGTGGCATTTAGAAGAAACATTAGAGCAGAGGAAGGATAGTATGACTAGAGCAAAAGAGATGAGAGAAATGGTGCTGGCAATTGATGCACACACCACAGGCGACATCACAGTAACTGGCAACATTGAACAAAACGGCACAGCCGCAATGAAACTGCCAACTGGTACCACTGCACAACGACATGGTTCACCTACAGCAGGTCATCTAAGATTTAATACCGACACAAACAGTGCAGAAATATACAATGGTACTAGTTTTGCTAGTGTTGGCGGTGGAGCAACAGGCGGTGGTTCGGATGAAACATTTTTAGAAACTGACAACAGTGTAAACACTAGTTACACGCTAAGTACAAATAGAAATGCAATGACAGTTGGTCCACTTACAATCAATAGTGGTTCTACAGTTACAGTCCCAAGCGGACAAAGATGGGTAATACTATAAATGAGTAAAGTTAGAATTTACGGAGATACAAGCGGATATGTAGACATAGCTGTTCCAGCTGTGGCAGGTACACGCACACTTAACTTGGATAAAGTGCCACAAACAGACATTAGCGGAAACACTGGTATTGGCACTGATACTCCAAGCCAAAAATTACATGTATCAAGTACGGACCATACAAGAGTATTAATTACTGGTGGCACTGACAAATATGCAGAACTACAATTTGAAAATGATGCACAAAAATTTTCAATGGGCGTACAAAATGATGATAAGTTTTTCTTGTATAATTCTACTGGTACATCACAAGTATTGACTGTTGATACATCTAATAAAATTGGTATTGGTACACAAAGTCCTGATAGAGCTTTGCACATTGAAGGTTCAGACTTTGCTAGTAGTACAATTAGATTAAAAAGAACCGGTGGCGGAACAAATAATGACGCTGGCTTACAATTTACATCAGCGGCTGGTGCTAATGCAGACACCGGCATGGGCGGTATATGGTTTCAAAACAGTTTAGATGGAAATGCATATGCTCTTATGAGAGCAAGAACAGATGATGCTACAGGTACAAGTGGCAGATTTGAATTTATGACCAATACTGCTGGTAATGCTGTGAATAATTTTACAACACCAAGAGTGACCATACACAATGACGGTGCAGTATCAATGCCATCACAGCCCGTTGGATATAGAAGAAATACTCATACTGGCAACGGTTGGATAACTTTGACCAATGGCGGAGCACACAATATTTTCAACA
>Ga0160423_10000812_pt1 | contig 26145 bp, 16 predicted proteins | sample CRUFie14St8metaG_FD_108191 | JGI IMG/M metagenome (GOLD analysis project Ga0160423, IMG submission 108191) | Marine microbial communities from the Costa Rica Dome - CRUD Field 142mm St8 metaG | ecosystem: Environmental > Aquatic > Marine > Oceanic > Photic zone | place: Costa Rica: the Eastern...
AGGTCCCGGTCCTCCAGACCGTACCCAGGACCCGCGAAGGACTGGCCCGGCCGCCGAGGCAAGCACGCGTTGAAGAGCCCGATCGCGATGTCGTAGGCGCGCCTGGCGGCCTGGTACTCCCCCCTGAGCTCCAGTGTGCCGGCGTGCTGCTTGTTGATGTGGGCGCGCTCCAAATCCGTCGTCGAGACCTCCTCGGCGAGCTCGAGCGCCCGCTCCCAGTTCTTCAGGTCCACGTGCATCTCCAGCGCGGCCTTGGGGTCGCTCGACCTGAAAAAGTACGACTCCGCGACCTCAACGACGCTACCGTCCCCTGGTTTGGCGGAGCCTTCCCCCAAGATGAGCAGCGCGTGGCCCGCAAGGAGGTGTTTGTCCTCCAGGTGCCTCAACCTGGTCAGGGCGGAAGCCTTGCTCGAGTCCCCGGCCATCCTGTATCCCAAGATGGCAAGATCAATGTCGAGGGTCTCCAGAGCCTGCGAGGCGAGCGCGATCCACATCCCCCTGTCCATGGACAGCAGTGCGATCTCCTTGGCCTCCTCGGCGTGGCACAGCGCCAGGTGTTGGTCGAACTCGTGCCTCACCAGCCTGTCGTGCTTGTTCGCACTCGCCGAGGTCGAGATTGTCATCCCGCCTCCTTTCTTGCCTACCTCCACTTGCTGCAGGCTGTACTTGGCCATGATGTGCCTGTGCGTGTCCAGCAGGACCCTCTCCAGGTTCACAGAGCCAGTCAGGAAGATCAGAAAGCCCTTGGACAGCAATAGCGGCTTGCCTGGCAGGCTCCTCAGAGCGTGCATCCCTGCCAGCTTTACCTCCGACCCCGAGGTGGACGTGGGGACGTAGACGTACACCGCGACGAACCCACTGTTGTTTGGGTCGCTAACCGCCTGGTGCTTGCTGCCAAAGCTGAGGGACTCCCCATGGGTCCTCTCGGCAAAGACAACAAAGACGTTTGGGTCGTCCGTATCCCACAAGATAGTGGGAACGACCCTCTGCCTCGCGATCGAGGGGTCCCCCTCATTTGAGTTTCGGCCCTTGTCTTGCTGGAAGGCGAAGTTGGTCCCCGCGGGGGGCAGCACGGGCAGGACCTGGTCGTTCACTGCATTGTAGAAGAAGACCTGGCGCCTTGCATCAGAGAACACGAGGTGGGTCCCTGAGGCATTGGGTACTATGCTCGTGATGCCGTGCTGGGAGGCCGGGGCCCTCCTGGGCGACCCGTACCCGTCGTCCATGATCGCAGAGTTGATTGTGCCACTGCCCACGCCGCTGCCCGAGAGGCCGTCGTCACCCTTGTGCCCGTGCCGGTACTCGTTGATCTGAGGCGGGGGCACGAGATTCTGCAGCCCGGGCCCCTGTCCGCCGTCGTCGCCCTCGCCCTCGTCCCAGGTCGCCCCGGAGGAGGGGTCGCTCACCAGCCAGTACAGGATGGAGCCACTCCCGGTCCCCGCGATGAGGAAGGTCTCCGTCATGGCAACGCTCGTAACGTCTCCACTTGCGCCGCTCCCTGGTAGCACGATCTCGTTCTTGTCGACTCCCTGGTCGCCCGCCTGGCTGGCAATCCTGTGCAGGTGGATCCGGCCCTCGGACAAGATAGCGGCGTGCCTCGAGTTGAGCCTGATGGACTCGATCGACGTGATGTAATCAAAGTGCATCTCCGGTGCCTCCTCCTCAATGGAATAGAACCAACACTCGTTGTTCAGGGCCACCACGACGTGGGCTGGGCCCAGAGCGCAGAACGAGGGCTCCGTCTCCGTCTTGATGTTCGCAAGGATCGAGCACGACAGCAGGTGCTGCTTCCTCGTGCCGTCCTGCGAGTCCTTCTGGTCCGCGTCCTGGGAGCTGTTGATGCTCAGGGTTCCGGACCTGGACTCCCCCTCGTGGATGTCCACGATGGACACCTCCGCTAGGGAGGTAAGGTAGGCGATCTTGCCGCCGCAGGATGCACCCACAATTGGCAGCGAGACCAGCAGCGAGTGCACGGACCGGTCCTGGGAGCTAACGCTCAGGATCTGGCCATCGCTCGTCCAGCGCAGGTGCTCGCAGACGCCGGCGTCCTTGCCACCGTGATCCAGTCCTGGCCCCGCGGCCCAGCGGTGCAGCGACCCCCTCCTCTTTCCCGCCCCCTTGGAACCGTCCGACCCCTTGGCCTTCTGGTCCCCGGAGCTCGTGAGGGAGTGAGACATGATCTCCACCGCCGCGCTTGGCTTTGTGATGTCCAGGATCAGAACATTCTTGCTGCCGCAGCACGCCAACACGGACTTCGACTGCTCCCCCGCATTGTCGGGGATCCCCTCCTTCCTGGTCTGCGCGTGGTGGGGAACCTCGAGCGAGCACGTGTCCGAGACGCTCAAGTCAGCGATCGGGTCGCGGAAGAATCTGAATGGGTGGACGTGCTTGGCGCTCTGCCCCATCTCAGTGCCTATGATCACGATGTACCCCGTGTCCGTTCCTGCCACGATGTACTGCTCCCTGTACCACGAGTGCACCAGAATTCTACCGTAGTTCTCCTCCAGCTGGATCTCCTGGTGCTGAGGTACGCTCGTGGTTCTCTTGCCCTCCTCCTTCTTGATGTCCAGCAACATCATGGACCTGCGGTTGACATTGATGGACACCCTGACCACGCCAGGGGACGAGGCCTGCTCCTTCTTGGACACCGGGGCGAAGTCGATCGCGATGGGCTCCCCCTTGAGCGCCATCTTGTTCAACTGGGTGTCCTCACCCTCCTCCGTGCCGGCCTTGGGCCTCATGATGCTGACCTGGTTGTCAGACGATCCCAGGGCCAGGTAGCCCTCGTCGTTCCACGCGGAGCAGGTCAGCGCCTTTGAATGGTACCCCACCAGCACGACCTTCTGCTTCCTGTCGTCGTTGTAGAGGACGAGGGAGCCCTTGTCCGTGCCGATGGCCAAAATGGGCTTCTCGAGGTGCCAAGTGATGAAGGAAGCGTTGTGCTTGACTCCAATGTCCACCGCATACACCTCGTTCGTACTCGTGTTCCATATCGAGATCGTCGACGAGTTCTTGCACTTGATCGCGATCTTCTCGCCCCGCGAGTCCCACTCGATGTGGCTGATCGTCTTCGCCTGCCCCGAGTTGTCGAACTCGCGCTGCTCCGAGTCCGAGATACTGACCTGGTTGGTCTGCTCCCCTTGTCTGTCGTACAGCACAACCTTGGACTGCAGGCGGGGCGGGTAGGTCAGAGGAACTACCCAGGGCAATGTACATGTAAAGGTGTGTGTGGGTGGGTGCGCGGGGACTTACCTGCTTGACGGAGTCCTGGAAGGTCGCCACCGCGAGGAGGTGGCCCCTGGGATTCCAGCAGAAGAGCGCGCTCCTCCCCTTGGAGGGCTGCTTGTCCCTGGCGATGAAGAGCTTCCTCTGCGGGCAGGCGGAGCGCGGGGAGATACAGGAGGGTCACGTCAGTGTTCCGAGTCCGAAACAAACAAGCAGGAAAGAGGGGAGGACGGAGCCTCGTGCCCGCCTCGTTAGAAAACTCGCGGTCACCCTGTCACCCAAAACGCTTACCATCGCGCGCCTCTTACTGGGGGAGCGCTCGCCCCGACCGCCTGCAACCTGCGACGAGAAGCCCTGATCCTAGTCCTACGCACTTTCGTGTTGCTGCTCGGCCACCTACCTCCTCCCCATGGCCTCCCTGTCGGTGTGCCGATGCGCCTTGATCACTCCAGCCCAGCTGGTGTTGCCTTGGTTTTTATTCCCTCCAAGATTTTGAAAACACGTCTTGAAATCCTTACTTGAAGGCGAACAGGGAGATCGGGAGCCGCGGGAAAGCGAGCGCTACGGGATCGATCGCGCGCGCTGTGCACCATCGAGGCGATCGAGGCGATCGAGGCGAGGTGCGGGCCCGTCGGTAGAAGCAGCGAGAAGGGAGGAGGGTCGCGGCGAGACACGCGGCTAGTGTCCGCCGAGAGGGAGTCCCGGCGGTAGATCGACGCCGGACCACGGAGCCTGCTGAAAGAGGTGGAGCCTCCGACCAAGATGCTATCTTTTGGGCAGACTCGCAGCGCAAGGCTGGCGGAGAAGGAGAGGAAGCAGAGGGAGTACAAGGCCGAGCTGGAGAGACAGATAGAGGCGAAGAAACTTCGGGAGCAGCAGGAGAGGAACCAGGAGCGGCAGGTGTCGCGCGAGCTGCTGTCCATGAACAAGCAGAGGGAGAACATGGTCGCCCCGCTAGGAGTCGGAACCTCACCCCAGCAACTCCGACACCAGGCCCATGGGGTTGCGTCGTCGCCCCATCACCGTCAGGAGGCCCAGTACGCCAACCCCGACGCGGGAAAGCCGACCGCCCGGCCCGTCGTGGTCCCCTACGAGCAGCAGCAACCCCAGCGGAGACACGACGACGCCGTCCTCCAGAGCGAGATCCAGCACTCGTTCCAGGAGTCCAACGAGGCCCCCGCGTACCTCGGCGGCGCAGCGAGGGGCGAGCTCCCCCCGCCCCAGCCGAGGCACGACGAGGCCATCCTGAGGGGCGAAGTCCAGCGCTCCTTCCAGGAGTCCGAGGAGGCCCCCGCGTACCTGGGCGGTCACGCCCGCGCGCCCCCCCAGCAGCAGCAACAACAACAGCACTTCTCCCCCGCCCATCCCGTTCGAGCCAAGGACAACTTCCAGCCCTCGGCGACCTTCTACAGGAAGCTGGAGGAGGAGAGGCGCAAGCTGGCGTATGGCGAGGAGCTCAGGCAGCAGATGCGGGAGCAGAAGGAGCGGAAGGAGAGGGAGAGGAAGCTGTGGAAGTTCGGGGACCCGAACGATGTCCAGGTGTACTCCGGGCACTCCCCCGCCAGGCACGACGAGCACCTGCTTCGAAACGAGTACAAGAACTCGTTTCAGGAGTCTGCGGACGCGCCGTCGTACCTCAGGTCCCACCACGCCAGGGCAGGCCCAAGGCAGGGCGGGCCGAGCCAGCAGAGCCAAGCTAGGGCCGCGGCGGCGGAAGAGGCCGAGAGGTACCGGAGCCAGAGCCAGCAGGCGGCCCCAGCGCCGCAGAGGAGGCACGATGAGGCCATTCTGAGGAGCGAGATCGAGCACTCCTTCCAGGAGTCTGAGGAGGCCCCCGCGTACCTGGGCGGCCACGGCAACAACAACCCCAAGAGCCCCGGTTCCGACAAGAGGCAGCCCATGGTGCACTTCAGGTCGGACTACAGGGACATGACCGCCCTCGAGATCGAAGAGAAGCAGAAGAAGGCCGCTGAGCTCCACGCGGACCTCAAGCGCCAGATGGAGGAGAAGAAGGCGGCCAAGCAGAGGGAGCGAGAGCTGGAGAGGAGGGAAGAGGAGAGGGAGAACGAGAGGGTGAGGAGAGAGCAGGAGCAGCTCCGGAGGCAGTTCGAGGGGGAGAGCAACCGGGAGCACAGGTCGAGGAGGTCCCATGCCGCCCCCTTTGTCAGCCTGGCGGGCGGGGACGATCCCCAGGCTACCGCCACCCCAGGGCGCCACACCCAGGCCCCCCAGGGCGGGAGAAAGCAGAGCAGCTCGGACCTGGGCGGGGCGACGATGTCCCACCCGAGCTTCCAGATCCCGGACATGCCGAAGCCCACCCCGGCCAAGCCAAGGGCACCCTCCCCGTCGCGGGGGCCACCCGAGGTGTTGAGGGAGGAGCCGAGGTCGGGCCCCTCGGGCGCCGAGGCGAGCCGGGACGGCCTGACGACCCCCCAAGTCGAGAAGCGGATCGCGACATCGGTGGAGTCCATCCGGTCTGAGCTCGTGGGGAACCAGGAGAAGGTGATTCAGGTGATCAACGAGCAGAGGCAGGCCCTGGTGGCGGAGACTGAGTCCACGAGACAGGAGATGCTCCAGATGAAGTCCATGCTGAGGGAGTACCAGGACTCTATCCAGAAGATGGAGCAGCTGCACAGCGAGCAGATGCAGATGCAGAACGTGTACGCCCTGATGAAGCGGGAGGAGGAGCAGGAGGCGGTGAGGAGGTCCCATGAGGAGGCTCCAGGGGCAGTGCACGGCGGAGGGGGAGAGGTGGAGGGGGGCGCGGAGACGCCGTCCTGGGTGCGCCAGGCGATGAGGGAAGGCGGCAGACTTGACCTCATGCAGAGCCTGCAGGCGGAGAGTACCCTTGTCTTCCCGGACGCGCCCCCCCCGCCCTCACAGAGGCGGCAGCCGCCCCCAACCCCCCCCTCCCCTCTCAGGCCCCACCCGGAGGACCCCATCCCCGTAGTGGAGAAGGGCGTTGTAGACCTCAGGCTCGACTCAGAGAGCGACTACGTTGGCGGGGGGGACGAGTGGCGCGCCCATCCCGAGCCGGCCCCAGCCCCCATCGCCTCGGCGGCCTCCCCATCCCGGAGGGACCAGGTCGACCTCCTCCTGCCGCCGAGGCTGCCCAGCCGGTCTGCAAGCGTCGCGAGCTCCGCTGCCACCCTCAACGTGGAGGAGCTGTACAGGAGGAATGCGAGCAAGCTGAGGATGCTCGAGGATCTTGAGGGCGAGGAGGACGTGGACGAGATCGACCACAAGCTGACAGAGTTCCTTCGCGCACAGGACGATGCAGGGTCTGTGTCCAACTCCCTGGAGAACTACAACGAGCTCGACTATGGGACGAACCTGCACCTCCAGGACCTCATGCCCCAACCGGAGAGGCTCTCCACGCCCTGCCTCCCCGCGGAGTCCGACTGGATCCGGTGATGCAGTAGCGTGGGATGTAGACGTTACAATAATTCACTTTCGTTTACGATATGTACCCCCGGCAACGACCGCCATGTGTAAGTTTCTGATTAGAGGGCATTCGACGTCGGCAGAGTCACGATCCGTACTCCTTTGTAAACTCCTCGTACTCCTTCTTGAATCCGTGGCCCGTGGACTTGCAGCACTTGAGGGCCTCCTCCACGTCCTCGACCTCAATGGGGCCCAGCTCCGCCTTGACATCGCCCGATTCCCCGCCCTTGTAGTACCTGTCCAGCAGCCTCCTCAGCGGCCTAGGGGAAAGGAAGGAAACACGGAGATGAATTGTTTGCGTGAGCTAGCGTGGATTTTGTGCCGCGGTGCCCAAAGCTGGGGCTCTCACCTCATCGCGCACTCTTTGCACAGCTGGAACAGGTCGGATCCAGAGTAACCGTCCGTGGCCCCCGCAATCCGCCCTTCCTCAGCCTCCACCTTGAATTCCCGGAGGGCGCCATCGATGATCGTCTGCCTCGCCTCCCGCTCCGGCAGGCCCACATAGATCCTCTTCTCGAGCCTGCGGAGCATCGCGGAGTCGAGCTCCCACGGCAGGTTGGACGCGGTCAGCACAAACACGAACTTCCCATCGCTCTGGGTGGATGCCAGTCCGTCCATCTGCATCAGGAGCTCGGTCTTCATCCTCCTGCTCGCCTCGTGCTCGCCCTCCCCGCCCCTTGCCATCATCAGCGCGTCGATCTCGTCGAAGAAGATTGTGGAGGGGGCGTGGTACCTGGCCAGCTGGAAGAGAACCCTGACGAGCTTCTCCGAGTCCCCGCGCCACTTGCTGATGATGCTGGAGGCGCTGATGTTGAAGAAGGTCGTTCTGAGTTGTTGTTGTTATTTGGGGAGAAGGGGGACGACAGAGTGTGAGCGAGAGGCGGGTCAGTAGGACGCGGGACGGTGCAGGACGAGGCCTGTCCGGCGCTCCAGCGGCCTCTCTCATCGTTGTGTCCTCTCACCTACACTCCGTAGCCACTGCCTTGGCCAGCATCGTCTTTCCCGTTCCCGGGGGGCCATAGAGCAAGATTCCCTTCCATGGGCTCAAAATTCCCTTGAAGAGGTGAGGGAACTTGTGCGGGAACACCACCGCCTCCTTGAGGAGCTGCTTCGCCTGGCCCAGCCCAGAGATGTCGTCCCACTTGACGTTTGGGCTCTTGACATAGATGTCCCGGGTAATCACAGCGGCCAGCTCTCCAAGCTCGACGCTCCCCATGTCCGGGATCGGCTTGAGCAAAAAGTTGTTGTAGAACTCGTCGCCGCTCTCCTCGCCGTCGCTCGTGCTCTCACCGTGGCCGTTCACGGGCGCCGCTGTACCGGTTGCCGTTCCGGAGATCGTCATCCCAAAGTCGTCCACACCCTCGTCTGGGGCCTCCGCCGCGTCTCCCCCTTCCGCCCTGCCCCTGGTGCCGCCGCTCTGCTGCTTCGCGATGGCCTCGGACTGGCGCTTGGCTTTCTCCAGATTCTGCCTCCCCTTCTCCCTCCTCTCCCTGGCCTTGGCGTACCCGCTGATGTACTCCGTCTTTTTCTCCTCCCTTCCGCCGGCGTCCCGCAGGGCGTTGCTCCGGCCGCCGAACAAAGACTCAGCCTTGGCGAGCGTGGAGGTCTTGCCGCTCACCTTCTTCACTAGCTTGGGCTTCCTGCCGAACTTTACTTCGTAAAAGCTCTCGAACTCGCTCACGACCTCGCCGAGGAACACGTTGTCACAAACGTCGTACTCCTTGAGGGACATGCCGCACTCCTGAGCGAGCTTTTCGTAAGACGAGGTGTACCTGCCACCGGCAAAGGGAAACGGAGAAACAACAACTTGTCGTCAGCCACCGCGGTCACCCAGACCGGCTCGTTTCCCATTTTGTGTGTGTGTGTGTGCGTGCTTTACCTGTTGTCCGTGAGAAACCTGAGTATGAGAACGAGCGTGTTCCTTTTGTTCTCCTGCCGGATCTTTTCCTCAAGGTCCCTGTTCCTGCTCTCAGCCCTGATGGCCTGCAGGGAAAGCGACTTCGGCTTGGGCAAGGTAGCCATGGCGTGTCCGTCAGCCTGTGCTGCGCACTCCCTCGTCAGACCGACCGACCGACAGATTGGTTTTGTTTTGAAAAAAAAAAAAAAAACAATCGACGCCCAGATGGGAGATGGTGGGGAGGCCAAGGGAGGCTCTCACAAATGGTAGAATTACAAGGGTTCTGGTCCCGACTCCGCGGGGGCCAGGGTGGTTATACTTACGGGTTTTATGTTTTCTTATTTTCTCTCTTTCGCGCAGCGGTGTTCCGCGCCAGCGCTAGCGGGAAGGTTCTCAAGCAAATTCTTGCTCAAAGTAGTCACTGTCAAAGTGGTGGATCCTCACGTACCCGTCCTCGCCACCCGTGGTGAACGACTTTCCGTTCGGCGAGAAGGCCACGAAGTTCAGGGGTCCGAAGTGGCCCCTAATGGTGCCGAACATCTCCATGAAGAGCTTGTGGTAGAAGACGACCTCAAACTTACCAGCCTGGCCGGCTGTGGTGGTCACAGAGGCGGCGTCCTGGCCTCCCCCGAGCGCAATGTGGTCCTTGATCGGCGAGATCGTCGCCGTGTTGAGGGGCCTGTCGCACTGGTAGGTCTTGAGGACCTCAAAGGTGTCCGCGTCCAGTAGCTTGGAGGTCTTGTCCTGCGAGGCGGTGATGATGGTGTTCTGGTCCCTGTCCATGTCCATCATCTGGATGCTCTTGTCGTGAAGCTTGACCGAGTTCAGGAGCTTGCCGGTAGACGCGTCGAACTTGCGAACCAAGCCATCCTCACAGGACGTCACAAAGGTCTTGTTCAGCCTGCCCCACATCGCCCTGGTGATCCTGCCCGGGTGGGCGTCGTTCACCAGGAGGACCTCCTCGTGCGTCTGCTCCTCCGTATCCTTGGAGTGCTTCAGGATGCGCACGGCGGGAGGTACGCCCATGAAAGCGTCCGTCGTAAGCAAGATGTATTCCTCGCCCAGCGAGAAGCTCACGCTCCTGCAAGGGGTGTCGAACTCGTACGTATAGATGCACTCCCCGGTGGCGAGGTTCCACAGCTTCACAGTCGAGTCGGCGGAGGCCGTCACCAGCCTAGTCGAGTCTCTCGTAATATCGCACGACCACGTCGCTCCGTTGTGGCCCTTGTAGGTCCCGATCCTCTCCCCCGAGTCCGCGTACCACAAGGTAGGTCTGTGGTCTTTCGCGCACGAAACCAAAACATCGCCGTCGAGGTTGTACTTGATGAAGGTCAAAGGACGCGTGTGGCCCTTGAGAAGAAGTGGGCGCATCCTGTCCTCCCTCTGATGTGTGATGAAACGCCGCTTCAAACCTTGGTACTGTCTCCACCAGGCGCACCTGCACCCTCGTTTTTCGGCACCGACCCACCCGCCCCGAGAGGCGGCTGGCTGGGGGGCGAAGAGTTTTCCGAATCTTTCCTGAAATGTTATGTTGTTGTGAAAAAGTTAGAATTTGAAAATCAATCCTGCTCTCGCTTCTTAGAAGCACTTCCTGTGCACGATGGAGGGTCCCAGCTCGTCGTACTCGCTCCTGGCGATCCTCAGCTGGTCTGAACCTTCTTTTTCTTCGGGGGCTCGTCCAGCACGGGGAAGGAGCTGCACGTGGCAACTCCGCACATGTTCTCGCCGATGGGTCCCATCCTAAAGTAACCGTCCATACCCCAGTCCTTTCCCCACGAGTTCTTGATGATCCAGTAGTGGTCCTTGTGGTAGCCAACGGCCAGCACGGCGTGGTTTACGGTGCTTGGGCCCTTTCTGCACTCGCTAGAGGTGTAGGTGCCATTCTTGTAGAATCTGAAGTCGGAGACAACCTCGAACGCCACGGATACTGGCTTGATGTTCCCAACCGCGTCTTTCAGCATCTTCTCATCGCCTTCTGTGATGTTTACGACGTCCTTCACGAATACAGCTGCAGCATCGGGCCTGTAGTGGCACTCCGTGCCGTTTTTAGCCTTGTACGGGTACGCTACTTCCAGATCCAAACCGCCATTGTAGCGAACATATCTTTGGGGGAGGAGGGAGGCGCGTCAGAAAAGCGGGAGAAAAGCGCGACGACGACGACGACGACAAAGGAGGCTCGAACTCACTCGAAGGCGTGGGAGGGGAGGCCTCCGCTGCAGCCGTGGTTGTCAAAGGCCTGGGCACAATCGATCAATTGCTGCTCGGACAGAGACAGGATGCTTCCAAACTCCAACGCGTAGGCGGCCTCCAGCGCGCCGGTGGTGCTGAAGGTCCAGCAGCTCCCGCAGTTCCCCTGGTTCTTGACCGGCGAGACCACGCCCTTCTCCCTCCAGTCCTGGCTCTCCGGGTGGTGGTGACCGAGAAAGACCTCGTGCTCCTCGCTCGTGGTCGCGGAGCAATCCGCTTGCGGATCCAAGAGCCTGGCGGAGAACTCCTCCCACGTCTCGTCCGCGAACTCGTTCACCTCGCTGTAAAACGTGTTCCTGGCGTTCGACTCCTCGATCGCGGCGAGATTCTCCGCAAAGACGCCCATCCTGTAGGCCATCTCGACCTCGTCATTCACGTACTCCTTGCCGTACCTCTGCACAAAGTCGAGGAACATCTCTTTCACTGCGGCGGGATGTGCAGTCCCCACGGCTAGGGACCTCGCGCCGTGGGCCGCGTGGGCGGCGACCGCAAGCGTCCCGATCAGCAGCAGCGCTGGGACGGGCCTCATCGTCTTCTTCTTCTTTGTCGTCGCCTCCTCTCAAATACTCCTCTGCTCAACGCCTCTTTTTACCTCCTGATCAATTACCCTTGGGATGAGAGTACCGGTACTTGTATCCACGTGATGTGTTTCCGTTTACAACAACGATCATTTTTTTGGAGCAATTCAGCCGTTATTCAAGCGCCTCCGGCACATGTGAGCACATGTCGAGGTATTCCGACACGAGCCTCTGCACGCTCCTCACGCTCGCGATAGCCGCCAAGATCTTCTTCAGCTTGCGCTTGTCCCCCATGAGGAGAGAGTCCAGGACCTCCCTAAGCTTCCCCTGGTCCCCCTCCTGAGCCAGGAATTTGGCCAGCTTGGAGCACCAGTCGAGCTGCGACGCGGAGTCTCCAAGGCAACTGGCAGCGCTCGTCATGAACTCGAGGTGCCGGCCCGTCGCCCTGCGCTGCTCGGACGCGGTGACCATGTTCAGCGTCCTGGCAGCGGGCCCCGCAGCCGAGGCCATGGCCTGCTGCGCCCCGGCCTGCAGCCCCCCCAACTCCCCTTGCCCAGACCCGGACGACGGGCTCAGGCCGCTCGCGAACTCGCTGTGGAGGTGCGACCCGTCCGCCACCCTGACCCATGCCTCGAGCTTGGAGTCGTACACGAGGGCCCGGTTGGACCCTAGCACGACGAGGGGCAGGCCAGCCCGGCTAAGGCACACCCGCTTCACTTTGTGGCTCCCCTCCCCGACCGCGACAGGAGCGACGTCAGACCTAAGCCTGCCCTTCATCTTCTCGAGGTCCCACAGCCAGAGCTTGCCCTCGGTGGTCACCGCCAGCAGCAGGAGATCGCCTCCCAGGGCCTCCTCCCCCTCCCTCTTCACCCGCCTCAACTCGAGGAAGGAGAGTGGCGCGCCGAGCGACACCGGGGGCCACATCCTAAGGCCCTGCCTCGAGTACACCTGGAGGACCCCGCCGCCGAGGCCCAGGGCGAGGTAGCCGTCGCACCCGGCCGCCACCCTTACCGTGGTGCCCAGGTGCTTGTCTGACCAGACGGCCTTGGTTCCCTCGAGGCACTGCACGGCGGAGGAAATCCTGAGCTCCCTGGGCACGCCCACAATGTCCTTTTCCACGTTCTGGACCTCGCACACCCTGGCGTCCGAGATCCTGACGCTCAGCCTCGGCCTCGTCTCCTCGCAGGCAGGGGGGATCACGACGGGCCTCGACCTCGCCGCCATGGCGGCCAGCACTTCAGGGTCGATTGAGCGCGACGCCTGAGGCCTCGGCTTCGACCCAGACGTCTCCGAGGGCTTGGACTTCTTCGGCCGCTTCGGGGTCGGAGGTGGCGAGCTCATGGAGGCCTGCTCCGCGCCCGAGGGGGCTGCGACCCTCTGGATGGGGCCGGTGCCCCCAATCGGCACTGGGGCGATCTTCCTCTTGCCGTCGCTCTGCCTTACCGTCTCCCTCTGCACCAGGACGCTGGCCTGGCCCGCCGTCGGCTTCTGCGCCGGCCTCTTCGCCGCGCCCGAATTCTTCTTCTCCTTCGCGCCATCTGCCTTCTTCTGAGGCGCCGCCGCTGCCGGCGCCGCCGCGGCGGGCTCCGCCTCCTCCTCCAGCTCCATCAGCGCCGGGTCCTCCGCGACCCCGGTCCTGTCCAGTCTCGCGGTACCGTAGCTGTCCTCCATGATCTCGTGGACCTCCCTCTCGCTCAGCCTCTCCCCGAGCTCCTTCTCCTCAAACGCGAAGCAAGCCACGGTGCCGTCGATGGAGGCGGCGAAGAGGGTGAGCCCGTCTGGCGACCAGCAAAGGTCCACCACGCTCTGGTTGAAGAAGGTCTTGGCGATCATCACAGGCCTGGCCTTTCGAGACATCCACACGGTGACCATCTTGTCCTGGGCCCCCAAGGCGGTGCAGGACGCGACGTACTTGTTGCCATCGTCGTCCTTCACGCGGAAGAGACGTGGGTTGAACCTCGCTGCCACCACGGGACCTTTGTGGCCCACGTAGTCGTTCTCCCGCTTCCAGGATCCCCTCATCAGCACCGCCGCCGTGTTCTTGGGCTTGTTGTAGGCGTTCACAGCGGTGATATGGCTGCCGTCGGGGCACCAATCCAGCCTGGTGGAGAAGGTGTTCCACACCGCCCTCTCAAAGGGCTCCTTGACATGGGACACAGTCTCCCAGCCCTCCACCGTCCGCACAACCACACTCCTGTCGTCGCTCTGCGAGGCGATGTACTTGCCCACGGGGTCCCACACAACGCCCTTGACGAAGGAGGTGTGCTCCTGCAGCACGGTGATTAGCGTGCCCCTTACCGCGTCCCAAATCCTCACCGTGTTGTCCAGGCTGCAGGAGGCCACCATCGTGTCGTCAAGGCACCAAGCCAAGTCCACCACGTTGTTTGAGTGGCCCGTCAGCGTGCTGCACAGCGCCCAGTTCTCGACGTTCTTGTGGGACTGGGACCCGAAGCTAGCGTTGGAGGAGAACTGAAAGCCGTTGCCGCTGGCCCCAACAGAGGGCCTCAGCTCATGGATGAGCACGAGGTGGTTGTCGCCTCCGGACGCCACGTGACGACCGCTGTTCGAGAACCTCGCCACGTTCACGGGCTTCCCCCTGTGGTCCACGAGGGTGGCCACCCTCTCCACCCCGGCATTGGCGTACTTGGTGGTGGTGGCGCTGGAGACGGAAACCCCGTCGGACGACTTGTTGGAAGCCGAGGAGACGGAGTTGGCGGGCGGGTCGTTCTCCTTCTCCTCGCGTTCGCCCTGCGCCGCCGCGCCGTTCGCGGCGGCCTGGTCCTTCTTCTTCTTCTTCGCGCGCTTCGCGATGGCGCCCTTGCCAGAGCCGAGCCTGGCGAAGATGTTTCCCACGGACCAAAGCACGACGGTTCCGTCGCCCCCCGCCGTGGCGAGCCTTTGGCCGTCCGGATGCACGTCCACGGAAAATATGGGCGCGACGCCGTCTCCATGGGAGATCCACTCCGGCTTATCGATCAGCATTCTTTCTTCTCTCGAACCCTCGAACCTCGCTCGTCAAAAACCAACTTCGCCCGCCGTACAAAACCAAGCTAGACCTTCTACCGCCAGCTAGCCGAGCTGGTAGCTGCCAACCTCAAAACCCAGATCTCTGACCTCTGTCGTTCTCGTCACGCGATCCTGCAGAGAGAGCGCGCAAAGTGCTCGTAGAACCCCGCCCCCCCCCCGCTTCGCGCGGCACTCCTCACTCGCCCTACCCCTTCCGGGAGGACCAGGGCCACCTCGAGCGCGCGATCGATGGGTGTGCTCGTTGGTTCGGAGCTCTGGCGGGAAAAACTTGCCCAAACTCGTTCTTTTTTTTTTCCATCCGACTTTTCCACCAATGTTTCCAAGCCCAACACTACTTTACGCCTGCCAGGTAAAGGTGGTTTACCCTTGATCGAACACCAAGGCAACAAGTGGAGTTGAGTTACGGAAGAGAGTGGAAGCTAGGAGCTTTAGCGGAGAGAGCGCCCGCCGCGATGTACCAGAGGCCGCAAGGACAGTCCTACTCGGCGTATGACGCCCAAGACAAGTACGCCCCGCTTCCCACCTACGGTGGCGGGAAGGGAAAGAAGAAGAAGGTAAACGACCCGTAACCCCGCCTTGACAGAGGCTGCATCCTCTCTCAAACGTTTTCACCTTGGCCCAGAAAAATGCGTTGAGGGGCCAACCTCACGTGCCTCTGCATTGGTGATGCATTCATGATGCGTCGCTTACGACTTTGTCCTTGCGTTCTGGCCGCCCCGCTGACCCCCGCCACCGTGTTCCTTTTCTCAGGGCATGATCCCGTTGTGGGCAAACGGGAAGGTCTTGACGTACGGTCCCGTGCTGCTCCTGGGTCTCATCTTGCTCTGGGTTACCATCTCGCACTCCAAGACGATCACCAAGCTGAAGACCCACAACGAGCAGCTCCACGCCGAGGTGTACAAGAACGAGCAGCACAAGCAGAACCTGCAGAAGGCCTCGTTCGAGTACCAGAAGGAGGCTATTGAGGCGCAGAACGACAACAACAAGCTCGAGGCGAAGCTTAGCGACGCCCTGGAGAAGCTTAAGAACTTGGAGGAGTTCTTCGATCGCCACCAGCTTGCTCACAAGCAGCACGCGGACGAGAAGGCGCTTTGGGAGAAGGAGAAGAAGTTCCTGCACAACGAGATCGAGTCGATAAGGGACAACTTCAGGGACACGAGGCAGCTCTCGATGGAAGGGAACACCCAACAGCTGGCAGAGGAGGCGGCAAAGAAGGCCGCAGAGCAGCAGGCCTCCAGCGGGAACCCCCTGGCGGGAGGCGGGGGCTCCAAGCAGCACCACTCCACGGGCATGTCCATGTCGGAGGAGCTGCCGGATGCGGATGTCGCGAAGGACAAGAAGGAGGAGGCGTCGGGGGATGTCGAAGCCGCCAAGGGTTCGGAGGAGGCTGCCAACGCCAAGACCGACGACGGGATTCACAGGACCAAGACCGGCAAGGATCTGACCGCCTCCATTGTGAAGCAGTTTAAGCACCACCGTTTCTCTTACGGAGGCCAGGAGGACCAAGAGGCCGGGAAGGACAGCGTGCCGATGTGAGCCTAGGGGGCCCGCGTGGGGGGAGACTTTCGGATCGCAGGATCGAGGACAGATAAATCTAATGTCTAATGTACAAAGGGGAGGACCCATAGAATTTTACAGAACAGATGTGTGTACTTTACAAGGACGCGCACCGATACGGAGGCGAGCGCCGTCGGAACTTTTGCACAATTTTTTTTCGGCTCAGAAGGACCTGTCACTCAGGATGAATGGCGCGAAGAGCGTCCAGATGTACAATGCAGCCGTGACCCACTGCACCGCAATCTTGATCCATACGGAGGTCCAGCCCAAGTCGAAGGTTCCCCTGCCCTGGTGGTGCCCCGTCTCCCATCCTGTCAGCAGCATGGCCATGTAGGCTGAGCTCAGCAAAAAGACGAAGTGGGCGAAGCTGGGCGAGTAGGACGCCTGGTCCCCGCCGCTCATCGTAAACGCATCCTTATCCTTCGCCGAGTTGAGGCAGCAGAAGCTGACGACGAGCACCATGAAGATCAGGGAGAGCACCGTAGTCCAGTCGGAGTTGTTTTTTGGATAAACATCCTGGACGCAGGTCTCGGGCATGGACGAAGCGGCAGACCACAACAGGTACACGCAGTACCCAAAGCAGAACGCCGCACTCAGTAGGCCGCTCCCTTCGCTTCTGTACTTGGAGACGGAGAGCAGGGTGACGACCACGCCGATTCCGAGGGTCACAGTCGTCATGATGACGTTGAAGTCGCACCCGCTGAAGTAATGATAGGCCAGCCCGACGCCGGCCATGGACGCTCCGTAGATACCGCCCGTGAGGGATACCAGCAGGGGGACCCATCCCTCGTGCTGCTCAGACTTTGAGACCCACCACTCGTTCCACTTGTAGAATATCTCGAGCATTTGGATGCTCTGGAAGGCCAAGAAGAGGACACCGAAGACCCTGGCAGCCTCGGCGTACCCCTCGATCGAGACTTTGGGAAAGTTGAAGGAAACGAAGACGAGGGCGAGCAGGCCCAGGTACTTGAAGAAGAAGAAGTGCTTGTCGAAGTAGTCCCTGGGGCTCCCTTGCTCAGCCTTGAACGAAACGGCAAAGCACACGCTGAAGAAGAGCACCAGCGCCAGGGAGATCCTGAACACGGCCTCCTTGCCGTAGCACATGTCGGACGAGCTCCCCTCGGGCACATCGTCGCAGTGCTGGAGCGCAGGAATATGCTTCAGGATTGGCGCCCCAAAGTCGCGTAGGATCCAGCTGAGTATGGAGAACTTGAAGAAGTAGCCGAAGTACGACCACACTCTCTTCTGGTCCTCCTCGAGCTCGAAGGGCATCGTGTCTAGGGGTCGGTGGATCGATCGGCCTCGGCTCCCGCCACGGCTGATCTGCTTTCTGTCAGCCTGCCCACTCTCTTCCGTCTCCGTTTTTCAAAGATCGCCATGCGAAGCTTTGCGAGACGAAAAACCAAATCGTAAAGCGCGGCCTCCCGGGGGGTGGGGGGATCAGCGCGCAGAGGGGGAGGGGGAGGGGGAGGGATGAGCGCCGTGAGCGTGAAGGTCGTGGGGGGCGGGGGGAGCGATGTTGGGGGAGGAGGCAAAGGAAAACACCTTGGGTCTGCCTTCGGGGGCGCCGCGTCCAGTTCCGCCAAACCAAAGTCGACGACGATCGACGTTGGGGAACTCCTGCGGTCCTGCAGGGTCCCCGTGGACCGAAAGCGCGAGGACTGGGACGGGTATGGAGCCTCCACGAGCGGCGTGGACAGGCAGGTGGACGCGATGGACGACCACCTCGCCATCGCCGCGAACTCAGGCTTCGCCGTGTACGTTCTGTCGCTGAGCGAGCAAACACGGGGGGACGCCAGGGACCCTTCCAACATAAGGATTCTCTCTCGGCACGAGTTCTCTCAGGTGAAAGCGCTGAGGTTTGCCCGCACCCGGTCGAGCGACGCATTCGGCCTTTCGCTTGTGTCCCTCGCCGTGATCCAGGAGGACGGGGAGATCGCGGTGTGGAGCTATCGGTCGAAGTGGCGCCAGGAGGGGTTCCTGAGCGAGGGCAGCGCGAGGGGAACGGGAAACGGGAGGTGGCAGCTTGTGAACAGGATCCCGCCGGCGCAGGGCAGGTGCGAGCTCGCGAGCCACGCGGTGCTGACGTGGCAGAGCCGTCTCACGGTCCTGTGCCTAAACCGCCGCACGGACGACGTGAGGAGGGGTGGGGCGGACGCCCTTGCGGGCAGGAGGTGCGCCCTGGAGCGAATCGACCTGGAGATGTGCTGTAGCCTCGAGGAGGGCGACGGCGGGGACCTGAGCCCGCGCCACCGGAAACGGGCCGTTAGGTCGAGGCTCGGGGAGGTCGCGGGGGCAGACCTTTTGCTCTGCCCGCCGCCTGCCTCCATCGCGAGAGACGCAGAGGACTTCACCACCAGGTTTTGGGTTGTGTGTTCCAGGCGCTCGCTCGCCTTCCTGTGGGATCTGGGTCAGGCCAGGTGCGTGAGAAAGGTCGGGCTGGCGCGGCAGGCACCCCTCGGCCTCTGCTGCCACAATCCGAGCGGCGCCCTGCTCTGGATCACGGACAGGAACGAGGTTTGGGTCCACAGGAGCGGGGGCGGGCGAGGCGAGGGTTCGACAGCGGGGGGCAGGATCCTGAGCCGCCTCGACCCCGCGCCGCTCAGCGACCAGCGCGTCGAGCGGGTGGTCTCGGTCGGACCCTTCCTGTGGGTAGCCGCCACGCCGATCACGGCGAAGCTCCGCCAGGGCCCCGCGCACCGGCAGGCCACGGCGCTGTGCTTCCACGCAGCCTCCGGCACCTGTGTGGGCAAGCAGGCCCTCAACCCGCCGAGGGCCGAGCAGGGCGGCGGCTCCTCCTCGGCTACCGGCCGACCCCACCTCTGCCTCGTCGTCCAGGAGGGCTCCCTCGGGGCCTATCTCGCAACAGCGGGAGGTCCTGACGCGGGCACGGTGTGGAAGTTGCAGCTCAAGGTGCCAACGGCCATGTCCGTGGTCCTGGAGGGAATTCTCAGCCGCCTCGGGGGCGGCAGGCCCGCTCTGGCGGAGGCCGGGGGCACCCCTGGACCCACGGCCAGGCAGGACTTGGACCTCCTGTCCTCTGTCGTGGGGGGAGAGCTCTCGCGCTGGGGTGGGGCCCTCCACTCCCAGCGCTTGGACGCCAGGCTCGCGCAGGTCGAGGTCCTGGCCAAATTGGGAACCTTGGAGGAGCTCGGCGGTGTGCTGGACGAGACGGCCGCTGCCCCGGCGCTCGCGGTGCGGTCAAGGATGGTGAGATCGGACCTGGAGAGGGTGCTGGGCCTTCTCGTGGATAGGGCGGGGGGCAAAGAAGGAGGGGCCAAGGTGCCAGGGGCGCTTCCAGATCCGCAGCGCGCCGTTGACGAGAACACCAGGAGGATCCTGTGCGAGTTCTCGGACAGGCTGGGCCGCCTCAAAGAGGCCGAGGGAGCCGGGGAGGGGGCCTGGGGGTCGCCCCTCTTCGCCATGGGAAGCTCTGATGGCGGATCGTACCTTGAGGGCGACCGCTTTCGGCTTTGCCTTTACTTCTTCCGGGCTCTTCTCGCCGCGGCGGCCAAAGGGCCGGGCTGCGCCGCCACGGCAGAGGCGAACGAGGCCTTCGCTTGGCTTGCCTGCAACCTTGGCGACGAGGGGGCCCTCGACACCCTCAAGCGGAGAGTCGACCAGAATCTCGTGGAGGGCCTGGCCCTGGAGCTTGCCGGACTGGGCGATGTCGACAGGGGCGCCGCCGCTGCGGACGCGGACGACCGCCTCTGCCTCGAAGTCGCCTTCGAGGTCGCCTGCCTGATGCTCTACCTCGCCGTTCCTGGCCGGCTCGTGGGCTTCGTGCTCGCCTACGCCGCCGCCGCTGAGGGGAGGGAGGGGGGCAGGCAGGGGGAAAGGGCCACAAGGGGATACGCTTTCCGGGCGGCTTGCGTTCTCCCGGCCCTCCACGTCCGCGGGAGGTACGAGCTCCCGCCCCCCGGCGTCCTGGAGACACAGATCGAGACCCAGGCGGAGCTCATGGTGTGCGCCGGGCACCCCCTGTGCGCCCTGCACGTGCTGTGCAGGCTCGAGCACTCCCAGAGGGGGGACCTGAACGAGGATTCCTTTGCGAAGATCAACCGGCTGCTGACGTGGATGCGCGGCACGAGGATTGTGGGCGACGGCAGCGAGGACGACCTCGAGGTTTTGAGCATCCTGGTCGAGCACGTGGTGATGATGATGCTGAGGGGAGGCCAAGGCCGCGGGCTGAGCGCCGAGGCGGCGACCCTGCTGAGGACGCTCTCCCGGGGTGGGGAGGCCGAAGAAGGCGAGGTGGTGGAGAGCGTCATCAAAGAGGCCATCTCCTCCCTGCACTCCGCGATACTGTGACTGAAGACTTTAATTTATTTCCCAGCAGCGTTCTTGCGAAGCCACGCCTCGATCTTATCAAAGGCCCTCTCCAGCTCGCCCATGGACGTGGCGTATGACAGCCTCAGGCAGTCCCCCTGGCCGAAGGCGCTTCCTGGCACCGTTGCCACCCCTGCCTCTCTCAGGATCCGCATGCAGAGCTCGTCCGAGGTCTCGCACCCACTGCCGCGCATCCACTCGCTGACCTCCGGGAAGAGGTAGAAGGCGCCGTCGGGCTCCCTGCCCCCCGGCAGGATGCCCCCCCCCAACGCCCTCAGCCTTCCGCATGCATAGTCCCTCCGCCGCCTGAATTCGGCCACCATGGACTCCACCTCATCGCCGCACCGCCCGCCCGAGGCCGCGGCCTCCTCGCACATCGCCAGGGCCTCCACCGCGGCGTGCTGCGCGAGGGAGGACGCTCCTGACGTGAACTGGGACTGAACCTTCGCCGCCGCCTTGGCGATTGGGGCAGGGCCGGCGAGGTACCCAACCCTCCAGCCCGTCATGGCGAATGACTTGGAGAAGCCGTTTACGGTGACCGTTCTCTCTGCCGCACCGGGGACGCCGCAGGACGCAAAGGAAGAAGGAAAGGGATCCTCGCCGCCATAGTAGATATGCTCATAGATCTCGTCCGAAATGACGAGGAGGCGGGGGTGCCGGCATGCGACCCGGGCGAGCGCCGCGAGCTGGGCCTTGGTGTACACCGACCCCGTCGGGTTGCTGGGAGAGCACAAGATCAGAACCCTCGACTTCTCCGTGAGGGCGCCTTCCGTATTTTTTGGGTGGCGTGGGTGTTGGGGGAGAAGAGCGTGTAAAGGTCGGTCAGTCCACAATCGCCTGGTTCGGCCAAAACGGCGGCGGAATGATCTCACCCTCGAGGCCCTCGGGGGTGAGAAGGAAGTTGTCCTCGAGCCTGGTTCGCACGACGACCGGGTCGGCCCCGGCCAGCCTGGCCATTTCGGGATACGAGACCCAGTACGGGGAAGGGACGACGACCTCATCCCCCGGGGAGCACGCCGCAAGGATGGTCTCCGCGATCGCCTGCTTGGCACCGTTCGTGACCACGACGCTGTCCGTCGGGCTTAGCCCCGTGATGCCGTTCTCGCGCTCCAGCTTTGCGACGATGGCCTCCCTGAGGTCCGCTATGCCGGCGTTGGGCGAGTACTTGGTCCTCCCCTCCTCGATCGCGAGGCCGCCGGCCCTCGCCACCCGCTCCGGCGTCGCGAAGTCCGGCTCCCCGGGAGCGAGGCTGATCACGTCCTTCCCCTCCCGCTTCATCTCGGTCGCCAGGTCGCTAATCGCTACCGTGGTCGAGGGCTTCAACCTGTTCGCTGTCTCCCCCACCTCGTGTATCGAAGACGACGCAAAAGCCAGGAGGAGTTTCGACCGTCGAGTCGACGACAAGGCCGGGATTCGTGACGCGCGGCCGGCCGCCGGCCCGCGAGGGAACCCACACGCGCTCGAGACCTCTCTCATGCTCCAGTACCCCATCGCAATCGCTAATCGCTCATCGCTTTTCTCTATCCACCCCCCGCCCCGGCGTTGGGCTCTGCTTGGTCCGCGCGCGGAAATTTCGGCGCCAGCGAAAAAATCTCGCGCCAGTGGGGGGGATGCCCTTCCGGAATTCAGAAGTACCAATTTGGGACACTCTTGCCAAACCCTTTTGTTCCCCTGGTGGGTAGCTAGGGATTAATTGCACATCAATCGGCCCCGGCTTGGCGGGCGCCACGAGAGGTACAACAGGAGGTACAACAGGGGGTACCATGTCGCGCTGACGAGGTTAGGAGGGGGCCGTGAATCAGGTTTTTAGGCGACCTGCGGGGATCCGATCGCGAGCGGCGCGAGCGGCGCGAGCGTCTCTCGACTGGGGTCGGGGTCGGGCTCCTCTCCGGGGGAGGGGGACTAACCTTGGGGCTGTTGCAAAAGGGGGAACTTGCGACACGAAAGAGGCCTTTCCTTGGCCGATCTCGCAGCTTCGCCGTCTGTGTGAGGGGTTCTGCAGCCCGTCTCAATTGATGGGCGGCCTCTGAGGTCCGCGCGAGCTCTCGTTCCTCCGATCAGGAACATCGCACCCTGGTCGCCTTGGCCGGCGCGTGGGTGGGGGTACGCACAAGAGAGAGACAGAGAAGGGAGGGAGAGAGAGGGAGAAAGAGAGAGAGGTTGTCGAGATGGACAAGTACGAGAAGGTGGAGAAGATCGGCGAGGGTACCTACGGTGTGGTGTACAAGGGCAGGAACAGGGAGTCCGGCCAGACGATCGCGCTGAAGAAGATCACCCTCGACGAGGCGGAGGAGGGCGTCCCATGCACCACGATCAGGGAGATCGCGCTGCTCAAGGAGCTCCAGCACGACAACGTCGTTCGGCTCAAGGACGTCGTGAACACCAAGTCCTCTATGTACCTCGTTTTCGAGTACCTTGACCTTGACCTTAAGCAGCACATGGAGGACCACCGCCTCGGGGCCACCCCGCAGCTCATCAAGAGGTACCTCCACCAGATCATCAGCGGGATCGCGTACTGCCATACCCACCGCATCCTGCACCGCGACCTCAAGCCCCAGAACCTGCTGATTGACAAGGAGACGGAGGAGCTCAAGCTAGCGGACTTTGGCCTGGCGAGGGCCTTTGACATCCCCATCAAGCGCTACACGCACGAGGTCGTCACGCTGTGGTACCGCGCGCCGGAGATCCTGCTGGGGTCGCCGCACTACTCCACGCCCGTGGACATGTGGTCCATCGGGTGCATCTTCGCGGAGATGGTCAACCAGAAGCCGCTATTCCCAGGGGAGTCGGAAATTGACCAGCTCATCCGCATCTTCAGCGTGCTAGGGACGCCGAACGAGGACCTGTGGCCTGGGATCTCCCTGCTGCCGGACTTCTCCGAAAACTTTCCAAAATGGACCCCCAAGTCCCTCAAGGAGTTTGTGCCCGAGCTCGACGACCTGGGGATCGATCTGCTGACCCAGATGCTCCAGTACGAGCCAAGCAAGCGCATCAACGCGAGGGCCGCGCTGGCGCACGAGTACTTCAGGGACCTGGAGGTGCCAGCGACCTTGGGTTGAAGCAATTTTTTTGGTGGGAAAGGCAAAGAGCATTTTTGGATTCGTTTTCATCGGCAGAAGAGAGGGGAAGGGAGACCAAGGGGTGGAGGGGTGGAGGGGCTGGCGCCGTGTTGTAGTGATATCTGTTGTTCCTTATGAAGTAAAATGAAAAGGCCGGCTTAGAGGCACTCCTCGTTGATCAGACCGGAAGCGGGCGGACCTCCTCTTGGTTAGCCAACAGGCAGTCCCTCTCTCTAAGTCCTCGTCGTCGTTTGTCTCGCCTGGCTCGGCAGTGCCGTTCCCGGCATTCTCGTAGGCAAACATCGCTTCTCCACGAAGCGCACCAACGAGGCACTCCTTTTCGAGGGCCTCGTCCACAAGAGCGTCCCACCGCTCGATCCTCTACCGCCCCCTCCTTCGCCTGCGACTCGCCTTTACGCCGTTGCCGACTCCCTCGCCCTTCTCGTTCCCGTTCTGCCTCGTCTGCCTCGCGAAGGAGTCCCAGTGTCGCAGGTCCTGGCGCACCGCAGCTACGATGAAGACCACCGCGAGAAGGACGACGAGGAGGCTGAAGACCTGTAGATACCAGCTGGCTTGCCCCGGCGTGGCAACTGGTCGCGAGCCCCGACCCGAGCGCCTCGTCTCGTACTCGAAACGCTTCTCGATCTCGTCGCCCGCGAGCTCCTGTCCCCAGCCCAGGAGTGTGGTCTGGACTGGCCGGAGCCCGCCCCGGGAGCCACCGCGTTGTCGTCGCCCGCCGTGTCCCGTCATTTCACGCCTTCACCCCCGCCTGGGGGGCGTTACCGGTACGAGGTCGAGGCGAGGCGCAAAGCGTTTCTGAAAAAAATTGAAGGAAGAAAAAGTTCATGATTTCACAGCGGGGACCTCTGCAGGTCGACTCGTGCGATTTTGAGTGCCGCGATCTTCCTGAGGCTTTCGTTCTCCGCCCTCGCGTCCCTGTTCTCCCGCTGGAGCTCTCTGATCAGCTCGAGCTGAGAAGCCTCGCTGGCGTGCCTCCCGGCAATGAAACCCTTCACCTGGCTCAGCTCCTGGTCCCTGGCGTCCACCTGGCTCGACAGCCTGTCCACTACGTTCCCCGTCTTGGCCACCTTTAGGTTCGCCTTCGCCAGGGCCTTGGTCAGGTCGAAGATCTCCGCCCTGTAAAAAGCAGAGTTGGACCTCTCGCGCCGAGCCGGGGGGGCCAGGGAAGGCCTGGGGTCCGAGCCGGCGAGGTTGGGGGTCCTGTACGCCGCGGTCGTGGGCTCTGGCGCCGAGAAGTCCGCAAGCGCGAGGTTCCTGGCGAGGCCTCGGCTCGGCTTGACGGCGGAGGCGCCCAGCCTCCGCTCAAAGTCCCGCATCCGGTCGTAGATGTTGCCGGACGCACGAAGAGCACCCGAGCCGAGGGACCCGCTGCCGCCTCGCTTGCTCGAGTAGTAGGGCTTCCGCCTGATGTCGCCGATCTTGTCCACGTAGGACGACGAGCTCTCCCTTACGATCGTGTCCTCCAGCGCGGCGATCCTTCTTCTCAGGGCCAGCATGGTCTCCTCCTTCTCTCCAACCACCCTGGCGCTGAGCTCCCTCTCGTGCTCCACCTGCTCCGTCATGGCGCCGATCCTGCCGCCCAGATCCTCCACGAGAGCTCTCTCGTCCCTCGTCTCCAGGGATCTCAGCGCGGCGATGGCCTCGTCTGCCCTGATCCTGCCCTGCTTCAGCGTTGCTGGGGTCGCCATCGGCGTTGTCTGCGTTGTCGTGGCCACCCTTCCGGAATCCTGGCGCTTCGGGGTGGCAGGGGCCTCCTCCGGCGGATCGTTCCTCGCCGCCGCCGCCGCCGCCGATGCTGCTGCCACCATGTCGCTCGTGTCGAACTCGAAGAGGCTCAGCTTTCTCCTAACATGTCTTTCCACCACCGTTGACAGTTCTGCAAATTCCTGCTGAAGCCATCCCGCCGACGCCGCGAGCCGCCAAAGCCTCCTCTGCGACTTTCTCAGCTTGAGCTTGTACTCTCTGGCGAGCTTGGCGTTCCTGTGTTTGTCGCTCTGCTCGTAAACCTTGCGGAACCTGATTGCCGAGCACGTGTTCACCTGCTTCCACCACTCTGCCTCCGCCTTGGCCTTCTCCAGCTCCCTCCTCGAGTTCCTCGCCACCAGCAGCGACCCCTCCACGTCAATTTCGTACCGCGAGCCCTCCGTCTTGCCAGCCTCCCTCCTCTCCACCTGTTTCCTCAGCCTCACCAGCTTCAGGATCGCACCGTACTCTGCGTTTTGCGCAAGAGAGTCCTCCAGCCTAACCCTAGTCAGCGAAAGGTCCTTCTGCAGGTCGCTCGCCTTCAGCCTGCACTCTAGCAGAGCCTCCTGCTCGCCCCTCAGGGACTTGGTCAAGAAGGCAATCTTCTTGTTCATCTCAACAACAACGTTGTCCATCCCTATTTTTGAGAAGATCGAGGTGACAAAATAATCAGAATTGCGGGCAAAGAGAACAAACGTTGCGTGGTGCCAACGATATAACTCACCTGGACCGAGATAATTGCCGTATAGGAGCTCCGCAGCCTCGTTGACCTCGTTCGCGATGGAGGTCACTGTCGGGGGGGACAGCTTGGTCTCCCTTGCCCGCCGCCTGTCCTCGGAGACACAAGGAACGTAGCGGAGGACCACACGGGCGCTGGCGAACGTAAGGGGATCCAGCGGGAGCTCCGCGAGCTCCATCGCCAGGATAACCCTCCGATCGGCCTCGGTGCCGGCCCCGACACCCCTCTGCCGCTTTAGGGCTTCCTCCGCCTTGCCCCCGAGGTAAACGTGTTGCAGTACCTCCGCTAGCCTGAGCCTGTTGGGGCCCTGCGAGAGCCAGACCCTTCCGGGGGAGGGAG
>Ga0160423_10000813_pt1 | contig 26118 bp, 16 predicted proteins | sample CRUFie14St8metaG_FD_108191 | JGI IMG/M metagenome (GOLD analysis project Ga0160423, IMG submission 108191) | Marine microbial communities from the Costa Rica Dome - CRUD Field 142mm St8 metaG | ecosystem: Environmental > Aquatic > Marine > Oceanic > Photic zone | place: Costa Rica: the Eastern...
CCTCAAAGTGGACGTCCAGGTACATGTCGCCGTAGCCGTTGAGGTGCATGTTGGGCTTGTTGAGATCCTCGGCGACGCCATTGTCGTTGATGACAAGATTAAAGTACAGCGTGCCGAAGGCACCCTCATCTTTGCAGCACAGCGTGGTCGTCTCCAGCGTTTCCATGCGCCGGCGGTACTTGCCCTCCCATGGGGTCTTGTCGGGCCCCCAGGACACCATCCGGACGGGCGCGTTCCACGGGAACATGATGGTACGGCGCTCCGCGTCCCAGTCGAGCAGTTCCTTGGGCATCTCGGGGAGCAGCATGGCCCCGTGTGGGATGTTATCCGCGGACATCCTCAGCAACCCTTTGATGCGCACGCACGAGCGCTGCTTTTGGCGACGATAACCCACCAGATGGTGGGTCACCCCCCTCCTTCACACCCGGCTTGACAAGCGCGTCGTGTTGGGCCGTTGCGATATATCCGGTGCTCGTGCGTAAAAAAGTGAGCTGACAATGATGACGACGCGCAAGCCGTCGCCCGACAGAATGCAGGCTGCGCCGCCCAAGCGGCTCAAGCTGTCCTCGGGAAGCTCGCGCGTGCTGCGTTTGGAGGGACCGGTCGGTCACGAGTGCTTGGTGGAGGCCGTCTACCCCGACGGCACATCCGTGTCGTACGAGGGCAGCAAGGGCCACGAGCGCATGGTGGCGGCCTCCTGGCCCAATGGCGACAAGGCGCACTACTCTGGCGAGGGCGACGCGGAGCGGCTGACGCACGTCGAGTGCATCAACAAGAAGAAGATCGACTATTACGAGGGCAGCCACGGTCGGGAGGCTTTGCGGCGGACTGAGTGGCCCGAGACGGGCCGTGTGCGGTACTGGGGCGGCGACAGCTGCTGCGAACACATGGTCCGAACGACCTACCGGGGAGGCGGCATGAAGATGTACTCTGGGCCGAAGCGCGAGGAACACATGATCGCCTTTCAGAATGCCGACGATTCGTTCACGCACTACGACGGGCCCAAGGGTGAGGAGCGCGCGTGGCTCAAGGTGATGACAAAGAATGGGACTGCGCAAGTCTTGTCGCCAGCGAGCGGGCGCATCACGCACAGCATCTTGATGGACGGTAAGGTGCTATTCCACTCGCGCAACGGCGAGCGCGTCACGCACGCGCCGCCGGCCAAGTATCAAAAGATCAAGAACGAGCTCAACGCCACCCTCGCGAAGCTCTCAGAGCTCAACGAACAGGGCCACTGCAAAGAGGAGGCCCTGCGCGCGATTGGAGACTGCTTGTGCTCAATCAACGCTGCTGCGGAGGAGTGCTTCATTGCGCACGACGGCGACAAGTACGAGCTGGGAACGTCGAGCCAGATGAACGAGGCCGATTCAGAGGAGGAGGAGGAGGTGCCCTACAATGAGTGGCCGGACGGAAAATCGGATGGTGATGACAGCGACATCGATTGAGTGCGTGAATTGTGCGTTGTGGGTTGTCGTAAAAGGGAGTGGTCGTAAGCATTCTAACAACTCGTATCATTCACACACACACACACACACACGCGCGCGCACGATGCACGCGACCTCTGCCACTCTAAGCAAACACTTTGAAAATGTCCACGATCGGCTCGCGGCAAATCGGGCACGCCTTGAGGCGCTCGATGACGCCGGCGCACTCGGAGCAAACGCACAGGTGCTTGCAGGGCATGCACAGGTGGTCCTTGACGCCTTCGAAGCAGACGACGCAGTTGTTGTTGGCGTCGTCCTCGGGCTTCGGCTTGGGCTCCGGTTTGGGCTTGGCCTTCGGCTCCGGCTTGGGCTCATCCTTGGCCTTGCCCTTGTTCTTTGGCTTGGGCTGGGTGTTCGCCTCCTCCTCGTTGCGGATGTGCAAGTAGGGGCACGCGTCGCCGTTGCGGCAGGTACCGCGACCAAAGTACCAGCAGACCTTTTTGCCGCGGACGTAGTGGGTGCCCTTGATCGGAGCGCTCGATGGCGCCTCATCGTGGTGCTGCGGCGCCGGATCGGGCGGCGTCGGCTTCGGCTTGGGCACGGGCTGCTGCTTCTTCTTTGGCGCCGGCTGCCATTGCGGCTCCTCCGGCACCGGCTTCGGCGCTGGCGGTGTCATGCCAGCGCTCTCCAACGACGCCTTCATGGCCTTGGCGGTGTCCTCGGCCTCCCGGAGGCTGAGTTGGGCTTCGACAACCTCGCGCATCACGTCCTGAACCTTGGTGGCCGCTCCCATCCAGTCTCGCGACGGTCCGATGGGCGACGACGATGACGACGACGGAGACGACGACGACAATCGCGGAGAGGCTGCAGCAACTTCCACCACGATCGCCGCGGCCTCGGTCGCTACCTTTTCGGCGGCGACAGCGGCGATCGCCTCCTTGAGGAGCCACTCTGCCTCTTGATCGATCGCATCGTCGCTGGCCAGCTTGACATAGAGTTGGTTGTTGGCCTCGACCTTGCGCTCGGCCTGGCGGACAGCCGCCCGAGCCGCCGCGCGCGCCTCCGCCTCGGCAGTCTTGGCCTCCTCTTCGGCCTGGATCACGCGCTTGCGCTCGCGCTCCTCGATTGCGGCCTGGCGGTCAGCCTCTTCCTTGGCCTTGGCGGCCGCCTTGGCATCGGCCTCCTGCTGCGCCACCTCCGCGCTGTGCCTCTTCTTGCGCTCCTCCTCTTCCTTGAAGATGTTGGCCGCCTTCTCCCTCGCGGCCTTCTTTTTCTGCTTTTCGTCAGCCTTGGCCGCCTCGCGCGCCGCCCGTTCGGCCTTGGCCTTTTCCAGGCGGGCCACCTCGGCGAGCTGTTCCTCCTTCTTCTTCTCCGCCTCCGCCGCCGCCTTCTTCCGCGCGGCCTCGGCGCGTGCCTCCCGCGCCTTGGCGATGCGTTCGGCCTCGCGCGCCTCGTGCTCGGCCTTGGCCTTGGCCGCGCGCTCTTCAAAGATGCGCTTCTCTTCCGCCATCTTGGCGTCGCGCTCGCGCCTCCACTGCTCGCTTGCGGCTTCGCGAGCAGCACGATCGATCCTGGCGCGGGCCTCGTCGGCCTGCCGTTGCGCCTCCCGCTGCGCGGCCCGCGCCGCCGCCCTGCCCGCCTCCCGTTTCGCATCCTCGCGCTCCCAGGCCTCCTGCTTGAGGCGCTTTAGGTCCAGGCGCGCGCGGATCACCTCGCTGTACCGGGAGAGCGTTTCCGACGCGTCCATGTACGCCTGGTCCGGCACCTGGACCTCGGTCACGGCACAGCAGTCCACGCACTTTGCATTGAAGAGCTGGCCGGGCGATGGGTCCTTGACAGGGATGCTGCGCATGCGCCTGCATCCCATGCACCGGAAGCGGAACGTCCACTGCTCACCCTCGTCGGCGTCGGAGGCTTGCGTTGCGATCAACTGCTCCGGCTCCTGCTGTCGCTTCAACGATGGCTCCCGCTTCCGCTTCGACGTTGGCTTCGGACTTGCCTGCTTCTCTTGCTCTTCGGTGTTCTCCTGGGCAGAGATGGCCTCGCAGGCCTGCTTGGCCGCCCAAAACATCTGCTCCTTGGCCTCAACCGGCCATGACTCGTCGCTGCACGCCTTGCGCAACTTTTCCATGAACTCCGGCCTCTCCTCATCCTTGAGGGCCTGCTCGTCCATGCGCCTGCGCCACGTCGGCAGCGGATCGATGAAGAACTCTCGGAGCTCCTTGTACGTCGTGCTCTTCTTATCGAGCAGCTGCGCCGCCTCTTTCTTCCAGGAGAGCCCTCCTGGAATCAGAAACGCAACCAGCGGCCTCTTGTACGTCTCCCAGATCTCCATCATCCCCTGCTCGCCCGTGATGTCGCTGCCTTTGCAGTAGTTGCGCTCCTTGGTCATCTTTTGGAAGATGCCCTTGTGGTGGGTCCCCATCATCTTCCACAGCTCGGCAAAGTAGCCCTCTTCGTGCAGCCAGCACACGCGGTCCGAGACGCGCTTTTTGTGCGCGGCTTGCTCGTTGGGTCCCGGGGGCGGCTTGCCGGAGGCGTGGATCATCGCCAGGATCCACTGCTCCTTGAAAAGATCCTGCACGCTGATGCCCCTAAATTTGGTCAGCCCTTCGACTTTGAGGTTGATCCGGGCGGCGTTGTTGATCCACTTGGAGCGCGTGCTGAGGTCCAGTTCCTGCCACAGGCATTCGATCCACTTGGCCAACTCGTCCAAGTCTTCGCGCGTCACGAGTTGCTCGTTGACGGACAGGCAGTAGTTGGTCAGCACGCGCGTGTAGTAGACGTCAAACACGACGCGCCCGACGAGCACATGGGGCCGGCCCTCCCTCAGACGCTTGGGAAGCGTCTTGACGCCGCCGAGGAGCTGGTTAAAGTCCCAGAACTTTGCGTCGTGGTCGGGCGCGGGAGCCTTGGCAAACACCTTGCTCAGGTCGCGATCCACTTGGTAGTACAGGCGCAACGGGAACGTGTTGGTCGGTGTGCCGTCCCTTTCGACGCTGTTGGTGTGCATGTGCACCTCCGCGGTCTCCACTGCCTCGGCACCAAGGGGGTGACCAATCTTGAACCACTGGCCCAGGTCGGGGTTGTAGACGTACCCCCACCAGGTCATCGAGAGGTTGTCGCCCCCGCTCGGATCGAGCAGCTTGCCCACCACGGCTCCCGCGAGCTTGTACTTTTTGCAATTGTCCGCGTTTGGCGGGTAAAGCGCCTTGCGAAAGCCGCCCTTGCCAAAGTCGATCTTGTGCGGCACATCGATGGGCCTCGTGACCGTGATCTGCTTCCGGCACCCGTCGTCGTCCCGCTCGTCGATCGAGGCCGTGCGGTGAAAGAGGATGTGCAGCGTCTCGGGCAAGCTCGACAGGTGCTGGTATGCGATGATCTTGTCTTCATCGCAGTAGCTGTCTTGAACCAAGTCGCCAAACATGTCCTCGAGGCGCTGCTTGCACTGGCCTTCGAGACCTGCAAGCGGTTCCCACTTCGGGTCGATCCAAAAGTGCTGCTCAACGCTCTTCTCGTTGATCAACTTCGGGCGGGACGCGTCCCCCTTGGTGACGATCGTGCGCACTATGTTGTACAGGAAGCGCGACTCGTTGTGCTTGGCGACAATCTCCTTGCCCCAGCGCTCCTCGCCATTGTGCACCCATTCCATGACCTCGTGCGCAATGTGCTTGTTGGCGTGGTCACTGGCGCTCATGATGCGCACGCACGAGCACCGGACCGGACAATGGGGGGAAAACTGTGGACCGCTCTTACGACGGCAATTGTCAGACAAGCACACGCACAAGACACCCACAACACGCAAAACGCGCAAATCTCCTACCAGAAGATGTTGATGATCTCCGCCACCGGCTGGCGACACATGGGGCACGTCTCGAGGCTCGTGCCGGAGACGCACCGGGCGCACACGCAAAGGTGCTTGCAGGGAAGGCACAGGTGGTCGCGGACGCCCTCAAGGCAGATGACGCACTGGGCGTCAACGTCCGAGGCACCGTGCGTCCACGCCGACGACGGGGCCGTTGACGCGGCCGTTGACGTGGACATTGGGGACGAGGGCGGTGCCTCCGTTGCCTGCTCCGCCGCCCACTCCTCGGCGCGCTCAAACTCGGCGCGCTCGGCGAGCTCTTCCGCCTCGAGGATGGCGGCGCGCTCGGCTGCGCGCTCAACGGCCCTGGCCGCGGCGCGCGCCTCGGCCGCGGCCGTCTTGGCCTCGGCCTCGGCCCGCAAGGGCGCAGCCGCAGCGGCGCGCGCCGCCTGCTTGGCCGCTGCCTTGGCCTCGGCCGCCTTGGCCGCCGCCTTGGCCTCGGCCTCCTGTGTCGCAACCTCCTCGCTGTGCTTCTTTTTGCGCTCGTCCTCAAGCTTGATCGCACTCGGGCCCTTCTTCGCTGCCTTGTTGGCGGCCTTGGCGGCCTTTTTCTCCTCGCTCCTTTGCTTGGCCAGCGCCTTCTTCTTGGCCTGCTCGTCGCTCTCCTTGGCGCGACGCGCGGCGTCTCTGGCCTCCTGCTGCGCCGCATCCCTCGCCTGTCGCGCAAGCCTCGCCTGGCGCGCCGCCTCCGCCTCCTCGGCGGCGCGTACCGCTCGCTCCGCCGCGTCGGCCGCGAGGCGCTCGCGGATGGCCGCCTCCGCTGCGGCGGCCTCCTCAGCGGCCACGCGCTCGCGCTCGCGCCGCTCGGCCTCGAGCGCCTGCCTGCGCGCGCGCGCCTCCTCCGCGGCTTGCCGCTCGCGCGCCGCACGCTCGGCCTCCTCCGCGGCCAGGCGCGCCGCCTCTTCCGGGGTCGGTTCGGGAGCGCTGCTCTGGTCGTTGGCGCCGCCACTCACGGTCGTCGACGCCTTCTTGGACTTGTTGGCCTTGACGTAGAACGCCGCAAGGCCCTTCTTCATAAAGGCCTTGCTCGTGATGAAGGAATCGTACGTCTCCTGCTTCACGTTCCGGTCAAAGATCATGCGCATCGCAATCTCCTGCTCCTGGCCAGACGGAATCGTGAGCCACCCCATGAACTGGAGCAGCGTGCGCTGTGCTTGGGCCGCGCGGATCGAGTGCACGGCCACATTGTACAGCTCGCGCCGAAGAAAGGGCGACTGTCCCATGAGCCTGAGCGACCGCTCGGGGTGGCGGGTGCCCGGAAACTGCTGCTGGATCATGTCTTCGGTGTAGCCGCGATCGTACGTGATCAGCCTCTCGATGAATTCCGTCTCCCGCTTCCAGTTTTCGACCCTGCGGTAGTAGAAGACCACGCTGTGCTCGTTCATTTCCCCATCCAAGCCCGCCTTTAAAGTCTCTGGCAGGTTATCGACCCCATGTTCCACCGTGCCCCCGCTCTCGTAGTGCGACCAGCCATGGGAAAACTCGCGCATGGCCCTGTGCCAAAATCGGGTGCGCTTAGCCGGTGGGATCATGCACGCGACCGGGGTCTCGTCCTCCGAATCGGTTTTGCACACGGCATCGATGGGCAGCGCGTCTACCCCCGCAGCCGATCCCAGAAAGGCCGTGCCCTGGCCAAGGTACTTGGTGATCAGGTACACGGCCTCGCTCTGTCCGACCGGCGCCTGACGCAGCTCCTTGGCCACTCGCCACTCGTGGTCGGTGGGGTCCCGGAGCTGCTTCATCACGGCGCAAAGCTGCTTGTTGATGGCATCGGGGGGGCACGGCGCTTGCCCGTTGACGATGTCGAAGAGCTTTCTCCACAGCTCCTGGCTAATGTAGTGCTTCCGCAGCGCAAAGAGGTTGATCATCGTCCGCTCCACACATTCCTGCACCGCCGCCTCCTTGGTCTCGCCCGGTTCCTCTTTCACGCGCCCGAGCGAGAGGCGCAGGACGCCCGTCGCGGCGCACAGCATCGCGTCAAGCTGCGAGCTGGAGACGTGCAGGCGCTCGTGCGCGGGTGGCGGATTCCCCGCGGCATCTTCCTTCCCCCAGGACGCAACCAGCTTGTAGACATCCTCCCTCTGCGTGTCGGTCACCAGCGAGGCGGTCTGGTCCCTACCGCTCCTCAGGATATTCCAGTCGGACCGGCTCATCTTGCCGCGCGCAGGCAAGTCGGCCACCAGCTCCGTCTTGGGTGGCTTTGGCCGCTGGATGGACACGATGCCCACCAGCTCGTACGGGTCGGCGTGTGTGTGCGGGCACTTTGTGCCGTCGCTGCGGTACCCTTCAAAGGTGCGCAGGTCAATGACCTGCGGAAACGACACCTCAACGAGGCACCCATTCTCGCGATGGTCTGTGCGGTTGACCTCGTAGTTTATGCCAAGGTTGGTGTACACCTCGGGCTTGTTGCAGACCAGCGTTTGGGTCCACGGCGTGACACGCACCGCAACCGTGTCGGGCGTGTTGGTGACGCGGTGGCTGGCAGCGATCCCAAACTCGTCTTCCGGCCCAAAAATGACGTAAGACGCTTGCACGTCCAGCATCTTTGTGACGGAAGTTGCAGTGTGCAAACGGTTGCACTCAGAATCAACGTCCACAAACGGGTCAACGTCAATGCACGTCAAGCGCATCGCCTTCTGGATGGGTGCCCACTCGGTTGACTGGGGGTCGCCCTTGGGGACGCGCGCAGCGCGCTTGTCCACTTCCAGCACAAAATTGTCCGAGCTGTAATTGACGTACGGGTTGCACGCCTCCTCCGCCATCGCCAGCTGCACGTGTGCATTGGGAAGAGTTTTGGCCTTGACTCCCGAGGTCGCCTTGAACTCCTTGAGCCGGAGCACGCGCGGGTCCTTTTCCACCTTCGCCTTCGAGACGAGATCCATCCGGAGGACCGACGCGGTGGCGGGGTCGTGGCTGATCTCGTTGCGACCAGCCCCGTGAAACGGGAGGCGCTCCCAGACCTCGTAGGTGCCTTGATCGAAACCTATGCTCGTGTCGTTGCGCCAGCGGGCCAGCTCGGCGAATGTGGCTTTCGCGCTCGGGTCCATCTCGTGCCAGATGTCGTTCATGGTCTCTTGGTTTTGACCTATGCTGGCGATGGCCGCCTTGTCGTCCACCTTCAGTAAGACGTCCTGCTCCGGATCCTTGTTGAACCAGCCGGCCGGATGCGCGTCGTCGGCATCCTCGGTCGTGTCGCACGCGAGCTTCTTGCCGATCAGCACGGGCCATTGCTCGACAAAGAGGTTGAAGGCCGATATACGCGGCGCCCGCTTGCGATCCGCACACTCTATTTCGAGGGATAGGCGATCCGAGAACATGACGTTGAAGTAGTCGGCCACGAGGATCCAGCCCTGCTTCGCCTCGACCGAGAGCGTCTTCCACTCCTTCCCTGCCCACGCGAGGATGGCCCTAGACGTTGCCTCGTCGTGGCCGACCAGAGCCGCGTGCGCAAAGTACTTTGTGAAGACGGCCAGCAGCGACCGCACGCGGAAGACCTCAAACGCGGTGCGCCCGATCAGCACGTCGGGTCGCATGTCGAGCAGCATGAGAAGCGCCTCAGGCGTCTTGTTCGAGGGCCCGACGCCGATGCTTAGGGGCAATCCACTTATTGCTTCGGAAACGGGCTCGTCGAGCGGCGGCATGTGCTGCATCAACTCGATCATGCCCATGCAGTGGTTGTCCGCAACTTCTTCGGTTGCACGCGCCACGACGCTCCCCATGGCGGCATCCCTTGCCTGCGATCCCCGGTCAAAGAGGCTGATGAACGAATCGGGATAGAAGGCCATGTCGTCCGGCTTCCTGAACGGCGGTGGGGGTAGCACGTCCCCAAGGCAGCGGTAGAAGAGCCGCATCACAAACGTGCCGTGCTTCTCCGGCGAGTCCGGATCCTCGGTGCCCACCCCGTCGTCGAGGTACTCGCTCGGCAGCTGCGACAGCAGCGAGGTGGGCACGCCATCGGGGTGAAGCAGCTTCCCAACCTCGGCCGACTCCATGAGGATGCCATGGCACGTGGGCTCGCGCAGTCCCTCCGCGGTGTCGACGCGGTACCACACCCCGTGGGCACAGCGTACGATCGCAAAGGCCGCGAACTTGAGGGGGTTGGAATTGGTCTTTTTCCCCAACTTCCTTTGGCCCACGATCGCCCCCACGAGCGTGTACCTGCGCACATGCAGGCCGGGAGACAGCAGCGCCTTGTACCCGTCCCACTTGAAGTCGATGGTCTTGGGGCACTGCAGGTTCCTGGTGTCGAGGGTCTTCTCCTTGGTCACCCGGTTGACGGACATGAAGAGCGTGTCGGGCAGCTCGGCGATGCGCGTTATGATCTTGTCGCCCTTGGGCAGCTCCTTCCTCGGCACGGCTTGTCGCAGTGGGTTCTTGTCCACAAAGCTGTACAGGCGGTCTAACTTTTCATCTAGCCCCTTCTCAAACGTCGCCTTCAGAGCATTGGGCAGGTACTTGTGCTCGAGGGCGGCCTGGTCGATTACGATGCCATCCACGTCGACTGTTCGGAAGAGGTTGGGTTTGTTGTCGAGAGGCGGCAGTGGCGGTGAGTGAACAGTCTGGGTCATCTTGAACTTGAAGAGGCGTTTGTTCGCGTCGTTGATCAGGTGCGTGCGTTCGGCGCTGTTGTCGTTGAGGTACGATCGCAGCTCGTCAATCACGTGGGTGTGTTCGTAGTTGCGGAGGAGGTCGTCGAGCTTCCGGGCGGCCATGGCACGAGACCAAGGTTTTTGTGGCAACGGCGCCGATGGAATTGTCAAAGAGTGTCAGGAAACGGGTGCGCACGCACGAGCACTGCGGCTAGCGTCCACAAGTGACAAACGGCTCCCCGGGACGTTTGCAACTTGTGATGCGTCTTGTTCGACGGCGAATCATGGCCAGCGACGACAGCGATGCCAGCGCAAGCGACGTGGAGATGGAAGAAGCGCCGCCTAATACGTGGGACGACCTGACCTGGTGGGTGAAACGTTCGGGACGCTTGCAGAATTTGTACTTGGCGGACTTTCCGAACGCCAAACCGGTTGGGAAGTGCCTCGCGGAGCGTAAGGCCACGAGGTACTCCAAGCGCTCAACCACCACCACCGCCCGGGGAGTGCAACCCTCCCTACTCATGCACCTGCGCCCCACGCGGTGGATCAACGCACCGATGGAGCTGAACCTGGACGTCCTCGAGGTGGTCGCCGATGCGCTGATGCGCGCCGGCAACGCGCACACGCTCCGCGCGCTCGCCGTGGTGAATCGCGAGTGCGCCGCCGCCGTGCACAATACCTTGCATACGGCGTGTGAGAAGCTCCGGGAATGCGCGGAGGTCTTTGCGCAGGAGCAGGACGCCCGACGACTCCTCGGCTACGATGAAGAAAACGCAACCGAGGCGCAGCTGAAGCGCATGGACGCGGCCGAGGCTCGGAGGCTGGAAGCGCTCGACGCGTACGAAGACTGCATGCGCTCAACGGGCATACACATGTTTCGGGTGCAGGCCCTGGCGCGCAAGCCATGGTCGCGCTGGTTCCACGGCAGCACGTCGCTGCTCGGGCACCTGCAGATGGGCTGCGAGCTGTGCAGCAGCGACGACAACGTGCGCGACACGGGCCATCGAGCGGGACCCGTGTCGCTGTTCGCGTGCCGCAAGTGCGCGCACAAGCACCGCGTGCGCTTCGAGTTGGTCAAGCACTGGACCGACCGGACGTTCCACCACCCCAAGGGGTGGCGGCAGCGACTGACCGTGCGCTTTCCGCGCGACGAATCCGAGGCCAACAGCTACGCCTGCGCGCTGATGAGCAAGCGCGAGTCGCACCGGCGGCGGATGGGGAGCAGCCGTATGCCGAAGGCCCGGCGGACCGTGCCGCTCTCGCGCCGCGTGTACACCAACCAGCCGTGGACCTTTGAGCTGCAGGACAGCTGGCAGCTCTGGTCGGACGAGGAGCGCGGACCGAAGCACGACACGGACGAGATGTCGTTTGAGCTGTGGCACGAGCTGCCGCCGTCCATCCCGTCCCATCTCACCTTTGCGTCAGTGATGAAGCTCGGCAGCGCCGGCGAGAGCGCGCGCAATGAAGCGGCCAACCACAGCGCCGTGCGCCGTCGCGTGCGCGCAACAATGGATGCGCGCCGAGCCAAGTTCAACCGCCTCACATACGAGCACGCCGTGCTCATTTTCCGGGTGGACCAGATCGTGCGCGAGCGAGGGTTCCGCGCCTGGATCCAAGTCATCGAGCTGTGCTGTGCCGCCCGTGCCTTTGAGTTGCGGTGGCTCTTTCGCGCGGAGGAGTCGCGCTTTGGCGACTGGCGGAAGGCACGGTACCAGCTGCTCGACATGGACCCGGACGCTCTGGTCCAGGCGACGCGCCGCGTCAACTGCGTCGTCGACGTGATGGAGAAGGTGCTTGCGAACGAACGCTACCCCGACGGCACCAAGCCAAAGTACTTTCTTGGCTGGGCCGACAGCACGCGCGCGTGCATCCTTGAGATCCTCAAGCACCTACCCACGGCGTGCCTCAGTGCCGGCCTGGAGGAGAAACTCTATGAGAAGGTGCAGCACTTGCGCCGCGCAGTCATGCAACTGTCGCTCGTCGTCGATCCTGCCCTTCCTGCGCCAAACAACCAGCGGTTGCGGATCGAGGTCAAGATCGACCCGCACATCATGGGCCGAGCCAACCTCGAGCTGCACGCCATCGTCACCAAGTACACGATCGCCAAGCTGTCCAGCCTCGTGTCGCAACCCGAGGACGCCGAGGAACTGAGCCTCAGGACGGTGAGATTTGTTCAGGATGTCGCCAATGGCTTTGGCCACCACGAGAGGAAAGACCGCATGCGCGCCGAGCTGTACGGACTTCCGGGCGCGTGGCCGTGCATCCTCACGTGGGTGCGCAACGACTAGCAATTCTTAAGAATCCAATTCATTGAGTTTTTTTCGTTGGCTGGAGCCTTTCCACCCCCAAGGGGCAAAGTGCTCAAGTTTTGGTGAAATAATAAATTGCCGATGAATAATCTCACCAAAACTTGAGCACTTTGCCGGGCCGGGGAGGTAAGGCTCCAGCCAACGAAAAAAACTCAATTTATTGACCAATTAATTGGGTTCCACGTCTGCTCTGCAGCGTGCTTGACGGTGCGATCTACGAGTAGGGACCCTGCGCACGTTGGTAGGGTCCCTACTCTCCGGGGCTTCATGCGGTCCCGCACGCAGAGTTCACGCACCAGCTTGGGAGAGTGGGGACCCTGCGCACGTTGGTAGGGTCCCTACTCTTGATTTCACTCCGTGCACGCAGTGGCCACTCCCTGCACGAGCTCCAGGAGAGTAGGGACCCTGCGCATGACGATAGGGTCCCTAGTCTTGAGTGGACTTTTGCGACGGCTGACAGAAAGGCGCGAAAACGAATTTCGCGCCATCTTGACACTCAAGCAGTTGCCAGTGCTCGTGAGACAAGACAGGGATCAAGATGCAGGTGCGCACACCGGATGACGAGGAGGCTTGGGACAACCGGGCCGATTGCGCAGTGCCCTACTGGTCCAAGGAAAACATTTGGCTTGACGCCGGCGATGGCATCCTCCAATCGCGCGACCTCACGCCCGACTTCAAGCCCAACCTCGTCAGCTCCAAGTCCAAGACGCGCTTTGGCATGCAGGAGGCGCCGTACCCACGCGCATCGAAACCCGACCTCCGCCTGCCCCTCGGCCCGCGCTCCCACAATGGCAGCAATGGCAGCAGCAACGGCAGCAGCGGACCGACGGTGGCCGCGACCGAGTCGCGGTTAAACGTGGCCGTCTCGACGTTGTGCGCGGAGGTGGCCAAGCAGGAGGGGGAGACGGCCGAGCTCAACGCCAAGCTCGCGCGCATAGAGCGTGAACTGGGCTTGATGCGCAAGATCCTCCACGGCTTCATCGAGGTGCACATGATCTACCACGACCGGGGGCAGATCTAAGTTTGCGGCACCGTCGCAAAGAAAAAAACAATAACTGGAGTTTTGCACTTGTAAGATGTAGCGTCGGGGACCTCAAAATGTCCCTTCGGACGTCGTCTTTGTTGGAACCCAAACGGCCCATCGGGGCCGGGTCCCTCTTTGGGGCAGCGATTGGGACACCCGAAGGCGGGTTTTGGCAGCGATTGGCCGTGTCCCCGCCGCGCACGCCGCCCGCAACGACCGGGCAGTATGCTCCGCTCCCGCCCGAGTTCCACCTGGATGCGCCGCCCGCGGCCACGCCGACGCGCGACCACGTCGACTCCGTGTTCCCGTCGTGGGTGCACGACTTTGCAAACGACGCGGTGCTCGTCACCTTTGTGCAGTCGCCCGACGTGGTGACGCTCCGGGCCTCGCCGCGATTGGAGTGCACCAACGTGGTGCACCCGACGATGGTCCGCGCCGACGCGGTCGCGTGGCGGCCGATGGCGTGCGAGGCCACCGGCGTGCGCGGCCACCTCTTTGCACTCTCGCACCTGGGTCGGCCGACGGGCCGCATCGAGGTGACGTTGGAGGCCAACGACGAGATTGGCAAGGTCCTGGTCGTGCAGCCCGAGTACTCGCCGCTGACCGTCGCCGCGCGGATGGCTTCCCCGAGCAGCCTGCTGGTTTTTGACAATGTGCGTGCGCACACCGAGAGTTTGGAGGCGCTCAAGCGCACGCTGGCCACGGACGACGACGTGGGCTACGTGCCGACGCACGAGCTCGTGGTGACGCGCGCGCTTGACCAGCTCGTGCTCACAACCGACCACAGCGCGGAGGCGGCGGTGGCGCGACGGCACTGGAAGGCCACCAAGCTCCTGCTCGCGGGCCTGTCCACGGCGACCGCCGACTGCATAGACGCGTATACGCAGAGCGAGTTTCGGCGCGTAGGAAAGAGCGTGGTAGGGTCGGACGCGTGGCGACGAGTGGTGTAGAGACGAATGGTGATTGTTGAAAACAAGTCTATACACACCGAGCAGGTGCAATTGTCACGGTTTGAATCCCTTGCCTCGTTTGCGGTGCTCGTGCGTGCGCATCAACCCTCCCTCCGCTCCAACAATTTTGGCAGGCGTAACCGAGCCACCGAGTAACCAAGCAGCGATGTCCGGAAAGCGAGGCCTCGAAGAGATGGTACAGCGGTGCACGTGGCGCATGGAAAAGGCGCGCAAGATTGCCGTGGAGGCAACCGCGATGGCCGATCAGTTGGAAGGCGACCTGTTCATGGCGAAGCGTGCACTCGAGGCGCTCAACGCCGAAGGCAACGGCAACGCCGCAACTGCCACCAAAGAGAGCCCGGACCCCGTTGACGAGGAGGAGGCCATGGAGCGCGAGCGGCGCGAGTTGGCGATCGAGCGGGAGATGATGGAGGAGGAGGCGGAGGCGGAGGCGAAGGCGCTCGAGCAGGAATATCCGCTGACCGACGCCGAGGAGGCGCAGGCGGACGGGACGCTGTCGGGCTACCCCGACGACGGCACCACGCCGGAGAATGCCACCTTTGAGGCCCTGCTCAAGGCCGGCACGCTCCAGCTCAAGCTGGTGGACCGGCCGGGCTACGCGCCGGACCAGGCCATCGAGCCCGGCCCCAAGGGCCGCAAGACCGACGTCTTTGAGCACAAGGAGCTCTTCAAGAAGTGCCACCCTCGCTTCTTCTTCAACGGCGAGGCCAAGGAGTGGCGCCGCACTGCACCCGCTGGCTGGACGGGCCAGCCGCCCGCGACAGCGTGAAGTGTGACCCTCATGGCGCGCGCGTGTGTGTGTGTGTGAGTTCTTTTAACCAAAAATCAACACGCGTTGCCAAGCAACCAACCAACTAACCGTAAAACCCTGGGGGGGTTGCGGGTTCGTCCTCGGAATTGTAAGGCTCCCCCTCGTCGGACGACGCGTTCGATGGCCCTGCACCGGGCGTGTCCACTTGTATCGGCTGCGGCCTTGGCGGGCCGTCTGGGAACGTGGGCTTGTCGCCGAGGTAACGTGCGCGTTCGTCCATTTTGGCTTGCAAAATCCCCGTCAACACGTTGAGTCGCGCCGAGAGCCGCCCAAACCGTTCTGGGGATTCTTCCCACGATGAGGGAATGTACCAGGCGTCAGGCTTCCGCGCCAGGAAAACGTCGTCGATTGCGCCGCGAACCAGGCGCCTGAGGTCATTGTTGATGGCGTCGCAGTACCCGCGCGCCTTGGATTTGGTTAGCAGGTCCTCTGCGCGCCGCATCAAGGCGGAGAGATCGCGCTCGCGCTCATCGTGAAACTCGAGGACGCTCTTGTGAACGTCGTACTTGTGTCGATTCCTTTGCTTGTTCATCTGTGCCTTGGTATACTCCATGTTCCTTGCCGTGGACGCCATCTTTTGTTCTTGCCACTGCCAGCACGCGCTGAAGAACGTCCCTTCCGACACGGCAGAGTCGTCGCCCGGCAGGTGGTTGGGAAAGATGTTGTGCAGCAGCGTCGTCCACATGTTTGGGTTCTCCATGCACGCTTTCTGGTGCGTCTTGTTGAGCCGGCACCAGCGCGCCACCGTCCGGCACGACTCCTCGACGTCATCATTGCGCAGGGTGGTCAGGACGGTGGTGATGAGGTCGTATGGAAACTCGGCGTGCGAGGACTGTGCTATGGTGACCTGCGACGCGGAGCACAACCAAAGGCGGCTCAGTTTGGGAAGGTGGCGCATCGCTACCTTGGTCAACAATTGCGCACCATTTCGATATCACGCACGAGCACTGGCTCCAGCACTCGTGCGTGCGCAGGTGCAAAAGGATTGATCCATGCCAACAAGTGCGCTCTGGGCCTCCCTGCCAGAGGAGCTCGCCGTCACGATCGCGTCCAAGGCGTTCGAGTTGTGGACGAATGACGCGTCAGGCTGGCAAAGGATGGTCCGCAACGCGAGGCACATGGCCCAGATCAACCGGACCTTTTTGTGCGCCTTCTTGCCCCTCCACTTGATGCTCCGCTACGAGGTTGAGGACCCGCGGCACGCCCTCTCGCTCGTGGAGGGGATTGTCCTGTACCTGCACAGGCGTCCGGAGCTCCCCAGAGCGATCATGTACAGCTTCATACACACGCTGGTGTACAAGAGCTGCACCTACAAAGCACTCCAGCCAAATGGGCGACGCGAGAACGGATGCCCATGCGGAGACTCCCCGTTTAAAAAGTACGTGGAGGTCTGTGTGCAGCGACAGTTCCTCGACGCCACGACGCTCGGGCTGATCCTGCTGTACACGAATGGCGTGTTGCCCAGGCCAAGCAAAGAGGTGCAGCAGTTGGCCATCCGCGTGCTCAGCTCGCTGTTCAACTACGTCAAACGGTACCACTTGAAAAACGTGGCGCAGCCGTCCCTGAGGGCACACGTGACACAGGCGTATGTGGTTGTCAACGCAGTGTGTGCGTGATCGCTATCCTAAACAGCATAAGCCTCCTCCGTTTTGAACACGCGCGCGCGTTGCCCCCAAATGACGAGCAAGCTTGCGGGGCTGGTCACGCTACTGGGCGGGTCGGTGTGGTTCATGGACCTGCCCAAACCCGTCGTGCACGTCAACGAGCACAACAGCTTCATGTCGGCGTGGCCGAGCGAGGCAATCGGCAGCAGCGGGTTGCCGCCCGAGTGCGCCTTTTGGAATCAGAGCGTGATCTTCAGCGACGAGATGTGCTCGCTGTTCGTGGTCAACCGCGCTGCGGCCGCCTACGCAAGCGCGAGTGCGCGCGCGATGCGATGCACGGCCGCCTACGGCACGGAGTGCGTGCTCTCGCCGGAGATCGGGCTGGCGATGCCTGCGGCTTTCCTGTACGACCACGCGACGTCATCGATGCGCATGCTCATCGCGCCCAAGCTGCTGCCGCACGAGTCGACGCAGCTGCACGTGCGCGTCTCGCCGCCCGACTCGGACGGCATCACGCAGACGCGCACGCACGTGCTCAACGAGACGGTGCGGGTAGAGTACCTCGACGGCCAGAGCAAAGGCCTGGGTTCTGGCCTCCTGCAGCAGGAGGAGGCGTTCTGCGTCCAGTTACTCCGACTCGCCTTTGAGCCGGCGTGTTGGAAGGCATTGGATTGAGTTGCGTGCGCTAATTTGCAGCTTGTGGTGAACGTCCATCGGCACCCGCGCCGATGGCGGATGCCGCGCACGCGTAAACCAGCCGTGGACGTGGAGGACGAGCTTACTGAGAGCACAAGGCAGTGGCTGAGGCGAGCCGACGAGGAGCGAAAGGTGAACAAGGCGGAGCGCGAGGCGCGGAGAGGCATCACCCTGGTGCAGACGGCCCTGGCGGGCGTCGCGCTCGAGTACGTCACCCCCGACCACCAGCCCGGCGAGCAATTTCCAGGCCGACAACCCCCTACAACGCAGCTCTCGTTGTTTGAGTCCGGGATCACGCGGCAGTTCCAGTGGGACAAGGTTGCCGGCGGGTGTGTGCCCCGTCCTGAGCCGATGTGTTAGATACGTGTTGACTAGTTTTGCAACTTATAAAGGAAAGTGGTGCTCGTGCGTGCGCATGCCCCTCGTTTGGAACGGCACGCAATTTGAAACAGAGGGGGGATCGGACACCGAGGAGTCGGACAGCGAGCAGCCGTTGGACGAGTCCCAGCAGGTACAGGCCATACTCTACGCGAACTACAACAACCTTCCGCCACTGCCGGTGCTCGAGAAGCACGCGCAATGCACCGCGTCGGCGGTGGTCACGTGCCTCGGGGCGATCCCCACAAACAAGCGCACGATTGCGCACGACCACGTGCTCACGCGGCCGCGGGTCCCAAGGCACACACCGCCCACGATTGCGGACTGGATCGAAGAACAGCTGGACGATCGGCGCACGGAGCGTACGATCCGAGCCGCCATGATCTCGGCGCTGAATCCAAAGCAATCGGTTTCCTGGGTCGGCAAGAAGGCCAAGAGCAACCCCGGCAACGTCTACATCGCCAAGGGCATGGCGTACGACCTTCGTTGCCACCCGTTTACGCGATCCGACGTGCAGCGCGGGCTCAGCATGCTCCATGACCTCTGCGTTCATCGGGAGGAGCGGAACCGCGCGCGCATGCTCATGCGACAGCGAAACGCAGCCTCACTTGACGCTGCGGTCGTGTTGGTAGGGTTTCATAGTGTGGTGCGACACTTTAATGCGCATCGCTATCCGTACGTTATCTGAGTAGCGGGTGTAGAGTTTAAAGCCATGGAGCTCAACCGGCAAACCAAAATGGCGGAGGTGGCCAAAATGAAGGAGGCCGAAAAGGCCATGGCGGCCAAAATCGACAAGATTGTAGGCGAGCTGGACGACGACACGCAACGACGCGGGTGCGGCGGTGGCTGTTTTCCCTTTTTGATGCGACGCGGGAGGAGCCGCATTGCGCAGGAGAGTGGGATGGAGGTGGCCGTGTTTGGCCAGAGCGCAGCTGGAGGTGGTGCAGCGCACGCAAACGCACGCCTCGAGAAGGCGGCGGCCCAGATGGAGGACCACGCGTCGCAATTGTACGCCAAGGCGGGGGCGAGCCGGTCCAAGGCCAAGGCGCTGATGAGCCAGGGCAAGAAGCAGGAGGCGATGCTTGCCCTCAAGCGCGCCAAGGCGTTGGAGAAGCAGGCCGAGGTGGCCGCGAGCACGCACGCCGCCATCGAGCAGCAGCAAGAGATGCTCGAATCCTCCGCGCTGCAGAGGGAAATTGCATCGGCGCTGTCGGCCTCGATCGCTTCCACAAAAAAGAAGACAAAGGGCCTGCTCGAGAAGGCAGAGAATGCGGTGGATGGCAGCGCGGAGCTGCACGACGTGGCGCAGGAGATCAACGAGGTCATGGGCGGGCTCGCCAAGGTGGACGACTACGACGAGGACGAGCTGATGGAGGAGCTCGAGCAGATGCAAGAGGAGACGGGCGAGGAGGCTGCGCCCGAGGCCGCGTCCGAGCCAGTGGCGGCCAAGGCCGAGGTGGAGCCGCAGGCCATCGTCGTGGGCATCGATCCCTCGCAGTTCCCATCGGCGCCCAAGTCGAAGCGCGAGATGAAGCAGAAGCTCTTGTCGGCCGATTCGGCTGCTGTCGAATCATGATGAACCCATCCTCCCATGCAAAGTGTTAGGCCAGGTGTTGGTCAGTGTGGGCGTGTGTGTGTGTGTGTGTGCGTCTGGTAAAAGGTTCGGTGCTCGTGCGTGCGCAACTCAACAATTTGCGCGCAGACAACGACAACGGAATGAGCACGCGGATGCCGGGCAAACGTAAGGCGGACGTCGATGACCACGGCGCATCGGGTCGACGCGTAGCGTCCAAGGGAAGCGACGACAGCGATACCTGGTTTGAAGAGTACAAGTGTCCCATCACGCAGGAGCTGCCAGTGGAGCCGGTCATGGCAGAGGACGGTCGGTGCTACGAGTCCACGGCCATCGAGGATTGGTTCAGCAAGACCGGGGACGGATCCAACCGCGCCAAGTCGCCCATGACCAACCAGTACATTGGCACGCAGCTGGTCCCGGCCGTGCAGGTACGCAACGCCATCGAGCGGCTGATCGATTCCGGCCTCATCGTTGGTGAACCGGCGCAAACGTGGAAGGAAAAGGTGCGCGACACGGCGAAGATGACGCAGGAGATGCGGCTGATCTGGCAAAGGGCGCAAAAGGGCGAGAAGGAGGCGATGTGCGACGTTGGGTTTGCGTACCAGGAGGGCACGGACGGGCTCCCCCAGGACTGGTCCAAGGCGGCCACGTGGTTCAAGAAGGCGGCCCTGCAAAGCGACCCCCATGCGTTGATGTCCCTGGGTGTCCTCTACATCAACGGGACGGGCGTCGAGAAAGACATGGGACGGGCGTTCATCGAGCTGTCGCGCGCCGCGACGCTCGGGTCGGAGCACGCGGCCATCAGCCTCGGGCGGCGGCTGGATGCGGGGTCAGGCGTCGTGAATAGGGACCGCGACGCCGCCAGGTTTTGGTTCAACCTCTCCAGGAAGTGCAAGAATAAGGACAGCTGCGACGACTACGTCAAGGAGCGCGACGAGTGGCTTGCCAAGTACGGAACGAATCACACGCACAGCTGCGACCAGTGAGGATGCAACCGGACACGTATTGCGTGTAGTGTGCCTGTGTTTGTTTGTATCTCTCTAACACGTGCATCCTTGCCACTCGCGTTCGCGCGTGGGGGTTCCGGTGCTCGTGCGTGCGCATCATTGACACACATCAACACTTGACAATTTTTTGCGCACCTTCGACATGAGTACCAATAGCAACGCAGAGCGCACGGGCGCCAAGGCCGAGGCCGTTCAGCTTGGTCTCTCAACCGCACCCGACGATCGGAAGCACCTGACGGCGTGGTCGTCCTTCCGCGAGATCCCCGACAATGTGCTGGGCGTGTCCGCAACCATGAAGAACGATGGGCCCGTCCCCGTCGTTGCGTACATTGAAAACATCGTGACGCGCAAGGGCATGAATGAGCCCGTTCCGGGTCGCATGCTCGTCATGGTCACGCAGACGCTCTTTGACTTTGAAAAGTTCAAGAAGCACCTGAGCAAGATTGATCCCCGCGCCAATGGCCAAGCGGCGCACGTCAACTCGGTGCACGGCCGCGGCACCGGTAACGCCACGCTCGGCCTCGGGCCGCCCGACTGCTCCGGCCAGGCGCTCATCATCCGGCGCGCGGCGCGTGCGGACGATGACCCCATCAAGCCGCTCTACCCGGTCTCCCAGACGATTGTGCGCTCTGGCGAGCACGCCAACGAGCAGTACGAGCTTCAGCACGACGACTCGGGTCGCGCGTCCCTGCCGGGCGACTTTCTGGTCTACCCTATTGAGGGGCGCAAGCGGAAGGCCAAGGTGCCTTACAGCGGCTCCATCGCGCGGTGTTCCAAGCTCGCCGAGCCCAAGGACGTGCACACCTACAATGTGGAGGTGCTCAACAACCTCGCCGGCGCAACGCAGACCTACCTCGACAACAGCAAGTGGGCGATCGATCCGGAGGACCCGGCGCCGCCAGCCGACACGTGCGATGGCCTGATCGAGGACGTGCACACTGCGCTCAGGCGCATGGCCGAGGCGACGGAGCGGTCGTTCGAAGAGGTCTTCAAGGCCGACTCGGTCATCTACTTCTTCTGGAACCTCCGCGACGAGGTGGAGTTGATCGACGGCGTGCTCTGCGTGGACGAGAAGCCCGTGCACGAGACCATCGTCGACGCCTACCTGCCGTACGATGCGCCAACGCGCCGCACGCTCACCGCCAGCATGATTGGCATGCCCGACCCCCTGAAGACCACCATGGTATTCCAGGACGCCCGCGCAAACTTCAAGGAGCACTGGCTGTCCAAGAAGGTGGCCGTGGGCGATCTCGTGCCGGTCGTTCACCGTCCCGAGTACACCGACGAGGACGCTGAGCGGTTCGTGTTTGAGGAGATTGTGTCGGGCAGCCGTCTGCACAATGGGCAGCAATGGGCCGTTGAGACGTACGTGGAGCCGGCTTCCAAGTTGCTGACCGTGGCCAAGTCCAAGGCGACGGTCGTGCTGCACATGGCCGGTGGCCTGACCATTGGCGAGGTCAGCACCAAGCTTCTGGGGGATGCCGAGAAGAGCAAGCGCTGCCTCGACGCCGCGTATGACATGGAGGCCCACATGGGAAGGCAGTCGCTGGGCGAGACCCTGTGCGCCGAGGGATCGTCTCGCGAGCACAAGCACGCGTTTACCAAGGCCTTTGACGAGATGGTGACCGACGAGCGGACGCCCGAGGAGATGGCGGCCGTTCGCGAGGCGATCAAGACTTTGGCCAACATTCACCAGGAGAACAAGAAGCTGACGGATGAGCAGAAGGCGGCGGCCAAGCAGAAGGCGGCGGCCGACTTTGCGCAGTGGACGGCTGACCATCCGAACGCCGATACCAACGCGCGCAATGAGAAGTGGTACGAGTTCTCGTGCCGTGCGGGCGGCGCTGCGCTCAATACGGCGCTGCGCCAGATTGAGTACATGCTCACCGGGCGCGGCATCGTCCACATGGTGACCATCTTCTCGCACGACCTCGGCGTGAACCGGCCCAAGACCCAGCTCCTGCACGAGACGCCCGTGACGCAGGCCATCGCCGATCGGTTGCCGCGCATTAACTTTGAGCTCATGCAGCAGCGCGTGCAGCAGCTCGCGGACTGGCGCGCCGCCGACCTGGCGGCGGCCGAGGCGGCGGCCAAGGAGAAGGCGGACGCCGAAGCGGCTGAGAGGGCGGCCGAGGAAGACCGCCGCAGGGCCGCCGACGACGCGCTCCACAAGGACACGGAGAAGAGGGCCAAGGCTGCCCTGATGTCGCGCATGCTCAACCGTGGGTGCAAGCCCAAGTTTGTCAAGGGCGGCATCCTGGTCCAGTTTGTCTCCAAACCCGTGGACGAGACGCGCCACAAGAACTGCACGGTCGAGCAGCGTAACCAGGCCGACGCCGAGCGCGAGCTGCGTGCCGGCACGTTCAAGCTCACCAAGGGGCGTTGCGCGGGCAAACACCTCATCTTTGCCGGCGCCGACCCGACCAAGGGCCACCTCTTTGGGACAAGCGGCACGGGCGTCACGCCCACCGAGATCATCATCAACCCCAACCCGCCGGCTGGCGATACGCTGCCGCCTCGCCGCAAGCGCACTCGCAGCGACAAGACGGATGACACGCCAGCTTCGACCGCAGCTTCCAGCAGCGGCGCTGCCGAGGTCATCCTTGATGCGATCGAGGTCGTCGACGACGTCCCCACCATGGCCGAGCCAATGAGCGTCGAGGACGTGGAGCAAGAGGACGCGTCGGCACCCGCCAAGGACGCGGCAGGCCTCAATACCGACAAGCTTACCAAGAACCTGTCCGACGGCTCGTCGTTTGAGTTCCGCGTGCCAACCGATGCGACCGACTCCTTTCTCGAAAAGCTCGGCAACTGCACCTACGACGCCGCGCTGCTCGCCTTCATCCAAGCCGTCAAGGCCTGCCCGCGACTGCTCGCGTGCTTCGAGCAGGGCGGTATGCGCATCCCAACCAAGCACGACCAGTGCACCAAGCTGCGGGTCGTGCCAGTGCTCACGGACAGCAAGGAAGATTTCGAGCAGCTCAAGAGCTACGAGACCTTCATGCCCGACGGCTGCACCACGCTCGTGACGATCCACATGAACGTGCTCGACGTGGCCAGCTGCGCGCCGGCCAACCTGAACAAGGAATTGGCCAATGCCTGGCTCACCACCACGATTGCCCAGAAGAGTGCCATGGCGGCCGCGCTGGCGCAAGGCTTCCACAAGGGTAAGAAGATCTCCAAGGGCAAGGACAAGGGCAAGTTCAAGGAGGACACCGCCACACAGCCGGCAATGGCATTTGTCGGCGTGTTGCTCGGCGGCTCCTGGGATGCACATCACTCCGCGTGCCAAGTCGACATTGTGTCTGCAACAAAGGTCCCCAGCAAGAACCGTGGCAAGCGCAAGGCGCGCAAGGCGGGCACGCGCGCCTTTGAAATCTACGACAGCAGCGACGATGACAGCGACAACAACGACGAGAGTCGTCCCTCGCGCCGCCCCAAGCTCTCCGCCACCCCAGTGGAACTTTAGACGGACCATGGAGTGTGCATGTGTGTGAATGTGAGTCTTGACAGCGCATGATTGTTCGTGACAGGCTAATTTAACCTGGGCCAGGCTAATTTAACCTGGGCCAGGCTAGCCTGCCCCGGGGGCAGGCTAATTTTTTGCAAGAGTAGGGACCCTGCGCACGTTGGTAGGGTCCCTACTCTTTGATCCCTGCGTGCAGGGAGGCCGGCCCTCCCTGCATTCCGGTCCCAAAGAGTAGGGACCCTATCACCGTGCGCAGGGTCCCTACTCTTGCAAAAATCGACCGCACGACGAGTTCACGCTGTGGCTTCAAAGAGTAGGGACCCTGCGCACGTTGGTAGGGTCCCTAGTATTCGATTTTAGGCTTTGGGTTAAGCTGGGGTAGCCCTGGGTAGACATTATTTAGAATGTTATTAATGGAGTTTTTTTCGTTGGCTGGAGCCTTTCCCCCCCGGCCCGGCAAAGTGCTCAAGTTTTGGTGAAATAATAAATTGGCGATAAATAATCTCACCAATACTTGAGCACTTTGCACTCCGGGGGTGATAAGGTTCCAGCCAACGAAAAAAACTCCATTAATAAGTCTATTAATAATTTGATCATGCGCAGTCCCCTAACGCATCGTCGTGCCACTCAGTTACTAGCTAGAGATCAGACAGTCGTCAATGGACCAGAAGAAACGGTAGTTGGGGCCCAGAGTGGAGTACGGCCTGTTCGTCGTCCACGTGACGGAGTTGAACCACTGCGCGAGCGTGTGGTCGCCCTTGGTTTGTCGCACCTTGTACAAGAACAACGAGTTGGTGCCGCCGCCCGGACGTCCCGTATCCGGCGGGTTCCACCAGGCAAAGGCGTCGCACGATACGTGCGCGTCGCACTGGCTTTGTGCGTCCGCGAGGCTCGTCGCCGTTTTGTAGTAGCCACCAGGCGCAAACGGGTACGGCGTTTGGCCATCTGCAAACGGCCACCAGTTTTGGGCGGAGGTGGTCGTCCCCGCGGGGACGGTCACCGAATTGTCGGCGTCGTAGAAGACGTACGTGGCCGGGTTGCACGCCGTCATGGGCGGCGGCGGATGCGGCGGCGAGGGCGCCAAGGGTGGCAGGAAGGGTGGTGGCAACGAGGGCAAGGGCGGCGGCGGGGGCGGCGGCGAATAGACGGGGTCGAAGCGCGACGGGTAGTTGCCGACGGAGCACAGGTGATCGCCGCCCGTGGCGGTTTTGTACGCCGCGACGCCGCCCTCGACGGCCGCCACCATCGCCGCGTCGTCCGCGTGGTCCGCAAGGATTGTGATCGTGTACAGGAGGGTCTGCTGGTCGCCGCTTGCGCACGCGGCGTCGTTGCAGTTGCCGCCGCACCCGAGGACGGAGAGTGGCGGCGGCGCGGGCGGCGGCGGCGGCGTCGCGGGAGAGGGCGGCGCGGGTGGGTCGTAGTTGGTGCAGTAGCACACGCGACGCAGCGAGGTGGTGCCCATGTCCAGCGAGCAGTCGACGCCAGGCAGGTCAAAGGGAACGCCGTAGTTGTACGGGTCCCACTGCTCGGGCCGTACGGCGCACTTGGCGTCGGAATTGTAGTAACTGGAATACGCCGCGCCGAGGTTGGCCGGCAGCATGCGCGGCGTGCGCTCCCACCAGGCGGTGTTGTCCCAAAAGAGCGTGGAGCTCAGGGGATTGTCGAGATCCTGGCACGTCTTCTGGTTGGTGGAGCCGTCGTCGGCGTCGTACCCAAAGGGCAACTCGGTGTACAGCCGCTCGCCCGTCGCGTCGTTCATGTACACCGCGCGCACGCGCGCCTCGTTGATCACGTCGATGAGCCCTTGCGGATGCTCCACCTGCCACAGGTGGTTGGCAAAGTCTTCTGCGTCGCAGCGGCGGCCGTCGATCTGGCACACGTAGTCGCAGCTCGACTTGGCCGGGTCGCCGCCCCACGCGCCGATGGTCCACCGGCCGGGGGCCTGGTCGTCCGGCGCGGGCGGCGGCGGCGGAGGCGGGGGCGGAGGCGGTGGCGGTGGCGGCTCGATGCCGTCGAGCTTCCGGTGCGCAGGCTCCAGATCCACCTCCTCCTTCTCCTCTTCCAGGCGCCGGCGGGCAGGAGGGCTGCTGCAATAGCACACCCGGCGGATCGCGGAGGTGCCCATCTCTTGCGCGCAGTCGACCGGCGGTGTGGCGGCGCCGCCGACCCCGAGCGTTGCGGGGCGAACGGCGCACTTGGCCGCGGAGTTGTAGAGGCCCGCGTTTTCGGCGCCCACGTTGGACGGCAGCATGCGCGGCGCGCGCATCAACCAGTCGGCATGGTCCCACAGATACGTTTGGCTGCCCCGCGTCGTTCACGTCGTAGCATGTGGTCTGATCGGTCGCGCCCGTGTTGTCGTCGTACCCAAAGGGCAGCTCGGTGTACAGCTGCGCGC
>Ga0160423_10000814_pt1 | contig 26115 bp, 14 predicted proteins | sample CRUFie14St8metaG_FD_108191 | JGI IMG/M metagenome (GOLD analysis project Ga0160423, IMG submission 108191) | Marine microbial communities from the Costa Rica Dome - CRUD Field 142mm St8 metaG | ecosystem: Environmental > Aquatic > Marine > Oceanic > Photic zone | place: Costa Rica: the Eastern...
TACAATCAAAGAGTCCGTCATCAGGTGTTCTATGGATTGAAGTGTTGAGTTTGATTTTGAAGGCTCAAAAGCAAGTATAAACGGGCGGTTCCACGCTTCTCCATATTGACGAATTACCAAAACTTGAGCTGAGTCATTTTTTGTAGGGTCGGATTGCTCTGCTTTATAGTCACTTTCCGTTTCGAGTATAGGAGGGGCAATACAGGCTGTATAATCTCTATTCACACCAGGTGGAATTTTAAAATACATTGATGCTCCAATTTTATCTACATCAAATTGTCCTGTGATGGATTGGGTTGTCTGGTCACTTGCGTTTAAGTTGTTGAAATATTGCCATCCTGGAAAATCAATAAATGCGGAATTTGTTGTTGTATAACTCCAGACTGTATTCAAGTCTGAAGTGTATCTTGTCTGGTCCGTTGAACCAATACCTTTTGTTATTGGGTTCCCTCCGGATTTCAGCATGAGTTGTTCTCCATAATTATGATAAATGTAATCGTGGAAGTTATTCACTCCATTGGATTTTGAGCGAAAGATGTCTAAGTAATAACCGGTTGTTTCACTGGTTCTGATGATGGAAAGTGTTCGTTGCTGTAGTGCATCATTTACTTTATCATCCAATTCAACGGTAACAAATGAAAAGTTATCGGACACAGGATAAAAAGGGCCATCTGAATTGGTTTGATCCATGTTTATATTGGGTTCAACACCTACAATTTCACTTTTGTCTTGGTAGAGAATATTGTCCCATTTCCATGACCCCGGATGCATTCCTTTAGAGTCGCCATTCACAATTACTGTGTTATGGCCCGCATAAATTCTGTGATAGTTTCGGTAAACATCAGAACTTCTTGTTGAGTTAGCTTTTGGATCTCCACTACCCGCACCCATTACTATTCCACTTCCATACAACTCCATTTCAATTCCTGTTAAGTGGGAGTGAACATAATGCGCGCCACCTATGAACCCCATCAATCCATGCTCTTCTCTGTTTTCACAGTTATAATTTCTTAAAACACCAATTCCCGCATGAGGAAATTTTGCACTGGAGTGATACTCTGCAGTTTCGGAATGATTCTCTAAATCGATATCAACACCCCAAAATAGCTTTGTTGGATTCTCCCATTCTAGTCCTTGGTTTTCTATTGATGGGATAAAAGATTGTTCATCATTATACAATCCCTGTATTCTTTGAATCGCAAGGTTTTTATAAACGTTCATACTCCTTCTGTGTGCTATTGCCAGGACTTTGAGGTATAAGTTTTCACAACTTATTTTTTTTACTCTTCTTGAATCTCCCATTCTGATGGCTGCGGTTTTGTTGGGATATTTCATGTTTTGATATAAGAAAGCTCCCTTTAATGTACTTCTGTGGGTATTAACCAGATTCAATGAATCTCTGTATCTGTCAACAACATTTAAAAGATGTAAAACAACCTCATGAGTCACTTTTCCATAGGTAAACGATTCTGGCCATAGATAATCATTTGTTTTTATCGTATTTAAAATGGTATGAAATCCATCTTGATTTGGAGTTCCGTTCATGAAAGTATCAAAATAAACATCTCGTATGGAATCGTTTTCAATACACAGGATATTAAACAATGCTCCGCTTGCCTCGTAGGCAGAATGGTTTGATCCGGTTCCTCCGTGATCAAACACCTCGTCCGCCAATCTTCTAAAGGCCAATTCAGCGGTATCTAAATCAAACGATTTTCTAGTTCCGCTATGCACATCGTAAACTGTATTTGCTCCATTTTTGAGGAAGGGCTGAATAAAATCATAAATCATCCCGACTTTTGGATATAAATCTCTGCTTTCAATCCAGTGTCCTGTTTTTGAAAAGTATAAATCACCCGTTTGCTCGGCGATTTTTGGGGTGTAGTAGGAAAGTATGTCTGCGGCAAATTGGGCATAATCTTCGTCCTCATCTAAAAAGTATAAAACCCCTGCTTGTACCGCATGATATAAAGCATCACTGTGGTCGTTTCTGGAGTTGTTATTTTTATTTAAATCGGGAAGTTGAGCAAGGTAAATTTGAGGGGATGTTTTGTGCGTAGAGACCAAATTATCGACAGCATTGTGTAAATCATTATATAGTTTACCCGACCATTTTAAAGCTGTGTCGCTATTTATTTTATTCAATACATCGTTTCTTTCAGCTGGTGATGTCCAAATGTGTGGATGTGTCAAAGATTGTGCGAAAGAAAAAAAAGCACTGAATATAAAAACGTATGTAAGGTTTTTCATAAGCAACAACTTTATCGGCAGCACTTTATTATACCGTTATAGTTATGCCAATGGTTACTGTTTTATAGCGTTAATTATAAGGCTGAAGACTTATGTTCCTGATTTCCTAACCAGCTGGACGTATCCGTTAAGTTTTTTTGGTTCTCCGTAAATAGTTTGATAATCAACTATCCAATAGTAGGTTCCTGATGGGCAAGGGCTTCCCGTGTCTTGATATATTCCCTCCCAATGAGGTAATTTATCTCTTGAAATATAGACAATTCTTCCCCATCTATTGTACACAACAAATTGAATGACACTAAAGTAGGTGCTTAATGTTATTGGATCTTCAATGGGTATAAAGGTTTCATTGGTTCCATCATCATCAGGAGTGAAAATATTAGGCAGAGTAAACGTTTGGTCTTCACATTCTCTATCCACAAAAACAGAATCTTTCACTGAGCATTCAAATTCATTGGTTTTTGTTGCTTTAACCCAGCCTGTATCAGAGATGCTTGTCGTTTCACCAGATTCACCAGTACTCCAGATGATATCCATATCTTCAGGATTAAGGACAGACGCACTAGTTGTTTCTCCGATTAAGTCGCATATGGCTGTGTCTTGTTGAGTTAAAGACAGGGATGGGGTGGGGTTTTGCGTAACAATGATCGTGTCTCTTCCAAAACAACCTTCTGAGTCAATGGCAAGAACGGTTATTGTGCCTGATTCATCTATTGTAAATGTTGAGCTTGTGTCCGATGAATTCCAAATTTCAGTCACAAAATTACCAGCATCCAGTAATACCGAATTGCCTTCGCATAATGAAGCGTCCTCACCTAAGTCAATAAGCAATGTGTCTTCGTATACAATTGTAGTGTCCGATAATTCGCAGTTTTCAGCAGTTGTAACCTTGACCCAAAAAGTATCAAGAGTGTTTACCGTAATTTCTCTATCCGATTCTCCCGTACTCCAGGCATAGTCGGCACCAAATTCATTAGCAGACAAGGTTAACTGCCCGAAAGAACAAAATTTAGACGAATCTTCTAAACCAATTGTGGGGAGTGGGTTTATAGTTAGATTTAAACTGTCTACACCGTTACAGCCATCGTTACTTATGACGGTTATAAAATATTTACCAGCTAATTTCAAAACTGCATGGTTTGAAGTACTTGTGTCATTTGTCCAGGAATAACTTTCGAATCCTGAACTTGCAGAAACCTCTACAGAATCTCCCTCGCAAATTGCTGTATCTGGTACATTCAGGTTTGGCAAAGGGGTTATAAATGTATCAATTTGAATAGAGTCAATAGCAAAACACCCTGTACCAAGTGTAACGGTAACAAGATACATCCCGGCTTCATTTGGTGTAATGGTTTGGGTTTCTTCTCCTGAACTCCATAAGAAGGTTTCCCCTGAATTTCCTGCATCCAATTCATATAAATTTTCTAAGCAAACAGTTGTGTCGGTTGGACCTAAATCAATTGTTGGAAGAGGCGTTAAATTTATTATTACACTATCGCTGTCTGAGCAATTAAAAGTATTAAAAACAGTTACTTTGTAAATGCCTGAGGTATCAACGTTAATGACTTGACTATTTTCACCAGTATTCCATAACCAGGATTCAAATGGTCCAGCATCAATAACTAGATCATCTCCTTTACAAAGTGTAGTGTCCTGTCTTAAATTAACATCGGGCAAAGTGTCAATTGTGAGAACTACTGTATCAGAGTTTATACAGTTGTTTGTATCTGTATGTTCAATGTAATAGATTCCAGCAGTATCCGTTGAAATAGAGCTTGATGTTTCATTAGTACTCCATATAGAACTACCTCCTAGCGGTCCTTCAAATAATATTGATTCACCAGAACAAATTGATGTGTCTTCCCCTAAATCAATGATAGGTAGTGCGTTGACCGTAATGTTGATTGTGTCCTCTTCACTCGTGCAGCCTGAGGAATTTGTAACATCAACAATGTACTCGCCCGTTGAGTAGATATAAATTGTTTGTGCATTACCTCCAGTGTTCCAGTTCCAACTTTCTGCGCCGGGGTTTCCAGCGTCTAACAATAGCGAATCTCCAAAGCAAAAAGAAGTGTCGTTTCTTAACTTCACAATTACTGTGTCAATTGTAACATTTATAGTGTCTTCTACAATACATCCTCCTGCACTAGTAACTTCAACTGAATATTCACCCGAAGACTCAGCTTGGATAGTTTGAGTGTTATCTCCTGTATTCCATTGCCAACTCAAAGCATTAGGATTTTCAGCATCTAATTCAAGCGTGCTTCCTGCACATAGAGTGGTGTCTTCACCAAAATCCAAAGAAGGCGGTATTATGCTTGCATCAATATTGATAACTCCATTATTGTCGGCATACGAGCCATTATCATAAAAAGCCATGTATAGCTCTCCCGAATTATCAGGTGTTATTGTGAGTGAATTAATGTCTCGAATAAAATCATCTGTACCTGAATTGTATGAGCCGTTTCCATTTCGATCGATAAAAGCCATAAAGCCTAAAATTGGAGCATTTTCAGGAGCGGTTCCTGATAAACCCGTCCATGCATGAGGAGAATTGTCGTAAGTACCAGTAATCGTTTCTACATAAGAATTAGCGTTGTTATAACGGTTTCTTGCCATGCTTATACTCCACCCTGTACCAGTATTATAGACAACTGTTGTGATTTCCTGGCCAGCTTCAGGACCATTTGAAGCGGTAAAGGTTTTTGTACCACCAGCCGAATTGAAGTTGTAGGTAAATCCACCCACTACAGTTCCGATCCTAGTCCAATTTTGCGTTCTTGAATTTACTACTCCTGAAATTGCAAATGTACAATCTACAGTATCTGTATCCGTTGCAGTATTATTATTTGTGATGGTATCCCCAACAACATTAATTGAAACAACATTTACCAAATCTCCAGTTAGATCATCGGGAGTTGAAATAGTAACCGAATAAACTATACTATCTCCTCCAGGAATGTTCACTGTATCTTGTAAAGCACCATTCATCGTTCCAGATGCTGTTGTGATGGCTCCTCCGTAAGTAGTGGCAGTCCAAGTAACATCACCAGCACTTATTCCTGAAGGTAAAGGATCCGAAATTATTCCACCTGTAAAAGAGGGGCCATTATTTCGAGCCACAATTTCATACGTTCTAGCTCCTCCTGGGATATAATGTAATTCCCCATCGTCTTTAGTAATGGCAGCATCGTAAGGACAACCAACTTGCGCGTTAGCTGAGTTATTAGAACTATCACATTCTTCTAATAAAGTTGTTGGATATCCAAATTCCCCAGTTCCACTATCATTCGCGAAAACAAATAAGTTGGTTGGCAAATGAGGAACATTAAAACTGAATTGGTAGCAGCTATCCTGAGTAGGAGTTGAATTCCCCATCGTCACAATTCTTGTTATAAGTAATGTTCCTCCCGAATTTGGATCTCCATCGTAAAAACTCACTGGGTAATCATAAATAAGAGCAGCTGCATCATCATTACAAACTGTTAAATAAACTAACATCGAATCATCGTCACAATCGGCAATTACAGTTGAATCGATATTAATTTCAAAATCGGGTAATGCAGGATACACAATGGCTCCTGAAGGGTCGGTAATATAAGCTTGAGCAGCATAGATGTCCAATCTTGGAATATCAGCCTTATTTTGTCGTTGAGCTGGAATAGTTAAATCATCGTTTACCCATGTAGGAGAATAAGAGAAAGTATTCCATACTTTACGCGTTGGCATCCAAGGTGTTTGATCAGCTTCGTAAACTACCAGGTCATCTCCACAAGTAACTGCAATTTCCGCCTGCCCATCAGCGTCTACATCGGCTATTACGGGCATTTCTACTCTTGTTCCTGAGCTACAACCTAGAGAGTCTTTAGTAACTCCAGTAACACCATCAATAATTCTTAAATAATCTTCATCTCGGTATACAATTTCAACATTTCCATCTCCTTCAAAGTCAAAAGCGGTGGCGGAAGTTTTTCTAGATCCATCATCAAAACCTGTTCGTTCCCATTTTAAGCTTAAATCAGATTCGTAAAGCCTTAATCTATTGTGAGAAACAATAGACAATTCATTGACACCATCTCCATCAAAATCTGCTACTGTTGCTCTACCACATGCATGTCCACCCAATACAGGTGTTAAGCCACCAGGCATAGGGTTTCCTAAATTGTCTTGTGTCACCAGTGCTTGAGTCCTAGGGTTCCAAATGTAAACTCGAGAGTTTGCACCTTCTAATGAGGTTACAATTACATCCAAAGAATCATCTCCGTCCCAATCTGCTATACTTGTATATCCATCCCCGTAGGTAGTAGTATTAGGCATTTGGGCAGCTATAGTAATAGCAGCATTTGCAGTTGGATTGGATAAATCAACAGCATAAACAGTATTACCTGCAACAATTTCTATTCCTTGACAGGTTGGGCAAAAGTCGTCTGGAAGTACATCAGCAGCTGATGGAATATAATCAAGATTTCCTGTCCCTTGTTTTCCTTTAGGCCAATTATTCACATTAGCTTTTGTAGGAGGTTCTGCTAAAATTGATCCAGTTAACGCATCGAACACCTGATTTCCAATAAATAATTCAGTTTGACCATCTTGATCAAAGTCGGCAAACTGAACACCTGCAGCTTTTTGAACATTCCAAACCGGTTGCCCTCCTTGTCCGATTTGAGTAGTGGTAAATCCTGGTAGTGGAGTTAAATTATGATCGAAACCTCTTAAGCGTTGATCCCCAGAAACAACATAAATTTCACCATCGCCATCATTGTCCACATCAGCAATAGACGTAGAATGTGTGAAATAATGGATTCTTGGAACATTTACTGAATGTTTTACTGCACCAGTTTGACCATTTAAAACTCTTATTGTTGCATTAGATCCATTTTTCCAGTTTCCTGAACCATCAACTGCATTTATTGTATGCACAATTATCTCTGGAATACCATCACCATCAAGATCTCCAACAATTGGTGTACAATAACCATTGTTAACTACGTTTGCTCTTCTGTATTGCTCACGCATTCTAAACAAAGCAACATCAGGTGTGTCCGGACAATCAGGAATAACTCCATTTGTGTAATGATTTGCACAAACTGGAGTTTCAGCACATTCGCCATCAAAACAATCTACATCTCCATCTCCATCATCATCAAATCCATTATCACATTGCTCAGTAGATAAGGAGAAAATGACATCTGTATCTGTTACCGAATTATTTGACATTTCAGAATCGGAAACAACCGTTGACGCTGTAACATAAGCAGTATTCTCTAAATCACCAGTAAATCCTAAGGGTACTGTAACTTTCACTATGTACACAACACTATCTCCAACACTTAAATCAATCACATCTTCCAATGCTCCTGTCCCACTTGCATTATCTGAAACCGCCGTTCCGAATGTTGCAGAAGTCCAGTTCATTTCAGTAATTCCAGATGTTAAAGGATTTCTTACCGTATCTCTGTATGATCCCCAGGGACCATTATTTTTTACAGTAATCGTATACGTTTGAGTTGTTCCGGGAGTATATGAGGGACGATTATCATTTACTGTAATATTTACATCGGCTTCAGCTTTAATTTCACCACACGCACAACCATCAACCCAAGTTCCATTTCCCCATCCTGGATTTGTTCCGATTTGTTCAATGCTTCCATTAGTTAAATCAACCAAGTACATGGAATAAGTTTGGGACATCATGTATACTGCTCCATCAGCACTTCGGAACATGGCAGCGTAAGTTAAATCTCCATCTCCGCCAATGTAAGTAACCGTTCCGTCATTTGGATCAACAGATACTAAACCATCATGTGTTGCACCTGCGCTGAATCCGTATAAAAGACCATCATCTGGATTGTAAATTGCGCCACGAATATGAACTGGTTCAGATAATGTTATTGACTCAGCCAATTGAGATCTTACATTAATTTTTCTCAGACTACTTGTAGCGTCAGCATTATAAAAAGCATATAAGTTATTGCTGTTATCCATTGCACCACCGGCTGCATGTGAGCTCATGTTGGCACCAATTCCTCCTCCCGAAATATAACCTACAAATCTGGCAATACCCTTGCTACTTAATGCCCATAACTGATTACGACTACCACTGTTGTATCGAATGGTATAAATGTAATTATCATTGGGGTTTAAGGCCATACCATCATGATTCCAGGATAAAGCATTGCTAATTATATTTAAAGTTGGAGGTTGATTTCCATAATTCCATTCTTTTAAATCGGTTCCTCCTCCTAAGTGTGAAAAGAACATTCGTCCACTGGAACAATCGAACGCAGGATCAGCAGTTGCAACTCCAGAAATTCTAAAGTCGTAAGTGGGTTCATCAGCATCATCGGTATCAAATGCAGCAACACAAACACCACTACCTCCGGTTGTTCTACCATGAGTTCCAGCCGCTATAGGTGCGTATACTACATTAAAAAAAACACTATCTCCTGGAGAAACAACAAGATTGGATGGAGTTGTAATGCTAAATTGGGTGTTATAAACTGCAGTAATACGAAAATTACTCAAGGTTAAGTCGGATGTTCCTGTGTTGTAAATCCAATAAGTTTTGGTAACTGCACCAACATTTGCTTGTACAACTCCAAAAGATTGCCCAGTAGAATCCGGCCAAGTGGCTGCTCCATCAAGAATTTCATGTCCTTTACCTTTTACGGTAACCTCAGGTTGGGCTACAGATATAACTGCAACCATAACCAGCAATAGGAATAAGAAACTATTTTTTTTCGCCGACATTAACATAACTATAATGCACAAGTATTAAAAGGATACTAAAATACTTAAATGCTTCATACAATGATGATTAAAAGCTTTAAAAGTTGTTTTAAAACTGCTTTTTATACTTTTTTATTTCTCGTTTTAATGGGTGGAATTATGTTTTTACGTAGTTTCATGTGTTTTGGTTTTTGGTAATAAAGCAGGGGTAAGGAGTGGTTTTCAAAAATGAAGGCTACCAAAAATACGAAGAATCTTTTAAATGATAATTCCCATTCCTTTGTAGGCTTAAATTTCTAATTTAGTTGTAAGATTAAAGGAAATGGAATATCGGCAATTGTTACTATGCTTCCTAGCGTTTTTATTGGTGGGATGCTCTTCGGAAATAAAAGAATCAACCAAAACAAAAAAGGAGCAAAAGCGTCCTAACATTTTGTTTGTAATGACCGATGATCACTCACGTCATGCCATAAGTGCTTACGGTAGTAAAATCATTGAAACGCCTAATATTGATTATTTGGCAGAAAATGGGGTGTTGTTTTCCAATTGTGCAGTGACCAATTCAATTTGTGGGCCTAGCAGAGCTGTGGCTTTAACTGGGAAATACAGTCATATCAACGGGTTTAAAGACAATCGATCCAAGTTCAATGGCAATCAACAAACTTTCCCCAAATTGTTGCAAAAAGTAGGGTATCATACCATGATGGTTGGAAAATGGCATTTGCATTCTATTCCACAAGGCTTTGATTATTGGAATGTTTTGATTGGTCAGGGACAGTATTATAAACCTCGAATGATTGAGATGGGAGACACCAACGATATCGAAGGGTATGTTACGGATGTTGTAACGGATATTTCTTTAAAACAATTAAAAAACCGCGATCAAAATAAGCCGTTTTGCTTGATGTATCATCAGAAAGCTCCCCACAGAAACTGGATGCCCAATGTTAAACATTTAGATCTATACAAAAACGATACTTTACCTCTTCCTGATAATTTTTACGATGATTATAAAAACAGAGGGAGTGCTGCAAAAGAGCAGGATATGGAAATTAAAAATATGTATATGTCTTTCGATATGAAGCTGGATCCCAATACGTTTGTTGACTCAACGGAAACTGGTACAGGAGGAAGTAAAACATGGGATGCTGTATACGATTGGAACTATTCTTATAATCAGATGTCCGAAGAGCAAAAAAAGGAATGGAATAAGCACTATCAACCAATTTCCAAAGCGTTTTATGAATCTAGTTACTCTGATTCTGCTTTTGCAGAGTGGAAGTACCAACGATACATTAAAGACTATTTGCGCTGTATTGTTTCGGTAGACGAAAATCTGGGAAGAATGATTGAGTATTTAAAGAGCACAGGGGAGTGGGACAATACATTGGTTATTTATACTTCAGATCAGGGCTTTTTCTTGGGGGAACACGGATGGTATGATAAGCGGTTTATGTACGAAGAGTCTTTGATAACGCCATTTATCATGAAACTTCCCAACAGGGATTCTTCATTGGTGAATTCCAATTTGGTCATGAATCTGGATTTTGCACCTACTATTCTGGATTATGCTGGGGTGGATGTTCCTGAAGATATGCAGGGAAAATCGTTAAAACCCGTTCTTGAGGGCGAAGGGTTTAATCGGAAAGGGCAATATTATCATTACTACGAGTTTCCACACGGATGGCACAGTGTTAAAAAGCATTATGGAGTGAGAACCAGTGCATTTAAATTGATTCATTATTATGATGAGGTAGACGAGTGGGAGATGTTTGATTTGAAAAAGGACCCTAGTGAGATGAATAACATTTACGGATTAGAAGAATATCAAATTGAACAAAAAGAATTGCACAGCCTTTTAAACGAGTTAAAGTCTCAGTACAAAGATTCGATACCGTAAATTAAGAGTTGAGGTTTTACTTTTTGATGATTATCTGTTTCTCATATTCTAATTGCAAGAAATAAATCCCAGAAGATTCATTGCTTAAATCAACTTTAGAATCTCTTCCTGAAAACAAGAGTTTTCCGTGTATATCCATCACCTTAAATGGTTTCTTTTCATGCCATTGTATAAATCCACTCGTTGGATTTGGCCATGCTTGTGTTTTTGGGATTTCCCCCGGGTTTATTGAAGTTGGTGTTCCACAATCAAAATCATTTATGATTCCATAAGCGAGAGATTGGTTTCCAGATTGATTCAGATGCACATCGTCATTTAATCCAGAGGCATCTGTGTAATCGTTTCCGTTCAAATAATATAGGTTAGCGTAGCTCTCTTGCAATTGTTGAATAATTTCCAGTTGACCATTTTTTAAACTATCGATGGTTCTTGCCGTTGTATTGGTTGGATTTGTCGTGTAGGTGGGGAGTATGGCCAAAACACATGCATTCGGATAATCATTCAGTAAAGTGGTTAAGATAGTTTGGTATTGTGGAAAGGAATTATTGGCCAAATAGGCGTCTGAACCGGAATAATGCACATCATTATACCCCCATAAAATTGAAACCAAATCCGGTTCCAGCCCTGTAGAAAAGTTACTTAAAATCCCATCGTAAATTTTTGAACCTCCAATGCCCCAGTTGTACAGCTCATATCCTAAGGAATCTGCAAGAATATAAGGGTAAGTTAATCGTGTGGAGTAGGTGTTGACTCCCATTCCATGGGTAATGGAGTTTCCTATGGCTACATACACGGGTTTGTTTTTGCTGATGGTACTTAATGAAAACCCATTTATTATTTCCAGTTTTAAAAACTCTGCATTCGAAAAAGTGGGAAAAGTAATGGACCATTCTGCCATTTCTTGCGATGGATTTTCCATTTCAATTTCCCATCCTTGGGAATCAAATTGGTACTTTCCATTTTTAAAAACATCAAACGTATGCCAAAATACATCGTCGCTTACGGATGTGTTTTCTTGGAAGTAGGCTTTTATTATGGGACTATTGGTTTTAAATCGTAGCTTCACTCCACTTGTTGCTCCTGCTCTTTTTTGCAGATAATACCCTGAAACTTCATCTAATGCGTATTCTTTTTTAAAGCGATATAAAGTGGCTTTACTTTCTGAAACATCCACATCATTTATACCTTCGAAAATCAAGTTGCTATTTGTAGGAGGTATCGATTGAAAGGAACAGTCGTTTATTGGAGTTATGCCTGTTTTTCCCCCGGAGCAAATTCCACAGTTGTCTAAACTTGCTGAACCAGCAGAGTCACCGTTGCAGTCCAAACCGTTTAACTGGATATCGTCTACGTAGTATGTCCCTTCATCCTTGAAAATGAGTTTAATTCTGCCTGTAGATGAGTTTACCTCGGCCTCAAAAGTTGCGGTATACAATTGCCAATTGGTGGAATGGATGACAACATCCTCATTTTGATCAACAGTAGTGTTGTTCATGATAGATACGTTAATTGCATCACCAATTTCTCCTTTGGCATAAAACGATACAGTATAAGATTCTCCAGAGGTTATATCGAAGTAACACGTTCCAGTATTAAAAACCCTTACTTGCCATACACCTGCAACAGAAACATTAGTTTTTAAACATTGATTACCAGAGTGTTTGTCCTCAGAAGTTATTTCCAGAGTTCCGTTTCCTTGCGTTCCAGTTACGAATTCATTGAGCGCATTTCCTCCTTCAAAATCACCAATTCCTCCAGGGTCAAAGCATTGAGAAAAAGTAAACAAGTTTACAACCAGTAACAATGAGGTTAGCAATGATTTCATTTCATCAAGTTAGCAAATAATGAAATTATGATTGCTTTTTCACTCAAATAAATTAAGATTTAATAATCTTTTGATTTGTTGTTCTGACTCTTTTTTTGATTCAGTGGTCACGTTAATTAATCTGAAAGGTTGGGATCCCAGTAAGCTTTTTTTGCGCCATTCAAATTGTAAACCTGTTTTCTCAACTCCATTATCAAACCACCATGCAGTATATAGTGAATCGCCATTTTGATGAACGAGTTCTGCAGTTTGTATAATGAATCCTTTTATGTTAGATTCCTTTTGGTTTTTAATGGCATATCCACTTCCACTCCAGCATATTTTTGGATCATGATCGGCACCAAAAAAGCCAACTGGAGGTTTGATGTAAATTAATGTTGAATCGTTTTGAAACCTAATAATATTCGTGCTTACTACCGATTTTTTAAATCCATCAATATGAATGCTTTCATACAAAGAATCAACTTTTTCGTGGCGTCCTTTAGGACCAATAAAGTACATAGAGAGATTGAGTATACAGATTAAACCGAATACAAGGATAGAAGTCTTTGAAAGTGTCTTTTGAGTCGGTTTTTCCTTTTCTACTTTTGGTTTCTTTTTAAAGTACCATTTTATCAAAATAAAGAAGGGTAAAAGCGTATAGATGATTAAACAAGTAATACCGATGATTTCGTGGCTCAGAGTTTCAGGAAGAGATTCAAAAAGGGTGATAGTAACAATGCGCATAAGATTTCCAAAAACCGAAAGAAAAAGGATTAAGCAAATAAATAATGTAGTTTTCCAAAAGGTGAGCACAACTTCTTTTTTTTGTTCAAAATGAACTAAGATTACAAGACCAAGGCTTATTGAGAAAACAATTAGATTTAATCCCATGCATTCAGGATCAACGCTAAAACTTTTTTTACCACTTTGAATGATATTACCATGAGCTTCTAACTCTGGTTTAATGATATTAAGCATGTATACAGAGGCTTTAGTGAGTTGAAGCCTAAGTGGGAAACTAAAGACTTTTATCACATAATTAAAAAAGGGAGAAATGGAAAACAACAGAGCAATTGATGGCCAATTTATTCCTCCCCATGTTTTTTCTAAAACGAAGAAAATAAGAAACCCGAGTGCAAAATAATTACAAGTCACTACACCCGTTGATAGATACAATAAAATAAATAATATTGATGCAATTGCCCATTTTAGGGGGTGAGTGGCTTCTCGTTTGAATAACATGACAAATGGAAAGCACATTAAGCCAATAATTGCTTCAAAATTCAACTGGAAGAACTTATTAAGAACAGGATACCCCATAATTATAGCAATGGAAATCAGAAGGAGGGGTTGATATTTTTTGATGTGATTTACCATGCAAAAGAATGAGTGACTTTATAAATAAACCAAATAAAAATTCCTGTAGTAAATAACGAAAATAATCCTGGTAATAATTTCTCTTTATCCCTCATAAATGTAAGTTTTAAAAAGGTCATAAGAGTTGATGAAATTGATATGAAAAAACTTAGAGCCAATAAATATTCTGTGAAGAATTTTATGTATAAGGGTACTTCTTGAATACTAAATAGGAACAAGATTAGTAGTACAAAAAATAGGAGGTTAGCATATCCAAATACTGAGTATATTTTGTTAAATGTTTTTTTGTGTGTGGTTATCATTTTGCTCGTGATTATTTTAACTGTAATTAGGGGCAGGCATTATGTCTGCCCCTAATTTATCAGCTTATTGTTTTTATTCTGTTTCTTTTGTACAAATACATAAGAATTAAACCACCTAACAGAATTAGGGCCCATTCGTGTGGTTCAGGAACTGAACCTGATTTCATATTAGCGTTTGACAAACTGTTTTTATTCTTTTTTATTCCATGATTTTCATAGTCTTTATCGGTTTCAAGTACCACCATGCTCGAAATAGGACTTAAAACAAACGCTTCATTAGCAACCCCTATTAACTCATCTTCATATTGTTCTCTGTTGTAAAATTTTCTACCAATCTTTTTCAATATTTGATTGTATCCAAATAATCTTAAAAGATGATCAGGGGCTTCACTTTTTACATCGGTATCGGCTTTTGTGATCATCATTTGAGCTTGATCTATGTATACTGTATTTTCAGAGTTTGATTTTTTCTCAAATCGATTATTAATCACCATGTCTTTCAGTGTTTCTATATCGCCATACTGAACATTGATCAGTTGCAACTGATTTAGCGAACTCCAATAATCGTTTAGATAGTTAAGCGAATATACATCGGGCACAAATTGAGTGTTGGAAAGAAAATTCTTGGATTCAAGTGCAAAAGTTGATTTGTTGAAATCGGACACATTGGGAGATGTTCCCGAATTTTTTGTAATAATCAAAGAGTTACTTGAGTCAACTTTTCCTAGCTGAATATGATTAAAATTGAACGTTATTAATTTGAGAACAGCAGGGTCATTTGCGCTTGATATTTTGGTGAGCTCTCCATCATAAACAAATATATTTTTTGTCTGGAAAATGGCCATTGTTCGCTCAACTTCATCCATTGACCAAGCCTTATTAATGTCTAGATAAATGTTGTCGTACTGCTTAAACTTTTTAGAGGATAAACTATTTTTAATTGAGTAGCAATTACCGTTAAAGCAGAAAGCTTTTTTACTCAGCTTAGGGCTATCCATTGTGATGAATAATTCATTACTAAACCCTCCTGAATATTGATAATGATTTTGTTCAATTTTATTGTAATTAAAAGGTACTGATATGTTTTTTGTTTCCCCATTTATATGAATATTTGAAAAAACTTGTGCTCTATTTAAAATAGGTCCTTCTAAGTAGGTGTCAGAGTAAATGAGTTCTCCATCATTAAAGAGCAAAGGGCTCGTAATTCCGATTTTGAATACCCGATCTTCTGCTGGAGTACAAGGGAATACTTTAACAGTAACTCTATTTCCTTCTTTCCAGTGAGCGATAGCGGGATCTCTCATTTGAACTCCAACAATATTGTTATAAGCACCAGATGCTTTTTTCTTGGTTGTTAATCTTGATTTTCTCTCTACACCATTTACCCAAAGTGATAGAGAGCTTATAGCTGAACCCTCAGGAAGGTGAAAGGTATAAAGTGCCTCTTGTTGGCCTCTCCATCTTTTTTTTCTTCCGTTGTGGATGGTAATGGTTTTTTCATTGTATGCCAGGCGGTATTCTGGGAAGAGTTCAATGTTGTTTTCAATTTTTTTAGTTTCAAGATCTTTTCCAGTCCAAAGTTTTTCTTCGATATTGTGCCGAGATGCATAATTAACTTCTAAAAGCTTAAACCGAATGTCTTTATCAAGATTTAGCTCCCCACCCAATAGTGCTGTGGCGAAAATTAAAGGGTCATGGCGGAATCGATCTGAATAAGCAGTAGTGCTTCTGCTTCCGTTAAAGAAGCGAGAGGGTTTAGTATTTTTGGGAGTGCTAAATGCCAAATCGCCCTCTAAAACTAAGTTTACAAAGTAGTTGTTATCAAGTTGCCTGCTGAGATAATACCAGTCTGGGAATTCTCCATCTTGTGGAATACTTTTATTGGCGCTATTGATCGTGTTGATAGCCGATGTCCAGTTAAAAGCTAAATAAACAACAAACAAAATAGGAGCAACTACTCCAACCAGCAGCCCAGTTGATTCTTTACGTGTTGGCTTTACTTTTTTATATTGAACAATAAAAGTTATCAGTAATATAAACGGAGCAAAGAAGTGAATTCCTAATCCAAGGACGATAATAGCGATAAAACCAATTCCCCAAGTTGGCAATAGGTAAACAGTAAAATATATCGATAAAACTATTCCAAATCCAACAAGTAGTCCATACAACCATTTAAAAACAAAGGAGAATTTACTGTAAAGCTCATTTGTAAGTAGTGGTATTAATATAGCAAACAGTGAAATTTCACACCAAGTGCTGAATTGTTGAAACACATCAAATTCAAGATTAATTGTGTAAGCACTTACGCAAAGTAATGCTACCGATATGGAAAAATGTTTTTTATCAATTCTCAGAAGTTTTAAGCCGTTATAGGACATAGAATTTATAACTATAATTAAGAAGTAAGCTACAGTTATTATAAAATTGATGAAGATAAAACTGTCTTCATCAAGAAAATTACTGCGGTCTACTCTAGCATTTTTCATTGCGAAGTACCCAATAGTCGATAGAGCAACAAGTATTCTTCCAATCCAGGTTATACCTAAATTAATTGCCTGTTTTGATTCTGATATTACTTTCTTGTTTTTCATTTGATTATGATTTATTAATTAATGATGTATTCTCCTATTATCCCACGATGATCCGAGCCCTTAATACTGATAGATTTAAAGTCGGTGCATTTAATTTCTTGAGAATGAAGAATATAGTCAATTGGTATACCTCCGACTCCTAAATAGGATGGGAAAGTTGAAGTGTATGATTTACGGCTATCTAATAAGTTGCTTGTCTCTTTAAGCGCTATCATATTATCATCCCATGGAACAGTATTGAAATCTCCCATAATAATAGTAGGGCTATCAATACTAGAAATGTGTTTTTTTAAATCGGTAATATGCTGGTTTCTTGCTAAAAGATTTGAACGACTAATAGGCGAAGGAGTATGACTAGAAATGACATGAGTTAACTTATTCCCAAAGTAAATATCTGCTTCAATATTAGGAACCCCTCCATGATATGTGATATCAGCGTTCATAAGAGGAACTTTACTGAGTAGAGATATTCCGTAACAGCATCTCTCTGTCGGAAAATAAATCGAGTATGGATAAGCATGTCTTAGTTCTTTATCAAGAGAATCGGTCCAATTCTTATTGGTTTCCTGGACAGACAAAATGGTTGCATCACAATCAATAATACTTTGAATAGTTTTCTTTTTTGATTTATTGGAAGCTTGTACATTGAATTGCGCTATCTTCAGTGTTGGATAATTAAATTCAAATTGTGCTATTTCTTGGTCGTCCTCAAAAAAGTATCCTATGAATTGAAAGCTTAAAAAAATCGATGCGATAAAGTAGTATATCGCATATTTGTATTTTTTTAAATAAACCATTACTATACCCATTACTAAAGCGCCTATGCAAAATTGAATTGCTGTTGATAGGAATAATGTTGTAATCCAGCCATTTTGCTTGAATAATAATAATATACTTGCAAGCATAACCGAGAAGGCTCCTAGCTTTAGTGTGAATAATATTGCTTTTTTCATTTTTATTATTTAAAGTACTTTGAAATTCAAAGTATTGGGGTAAAAAAATTATATTCCTTTATTCAGTATTGTTTCAAGAGCTAATAGATGATTTTTAAATGCTTCTCTGCCTTCTGGCGTTACTTTATATGTGGTATTTGGTTTTTTCCCAATGAATCGCTTTTCAATACTAATGTATTCATGCTTTTCAAGAGCAGATGTATGAGATGCTAGGTTTCCATCGGATACATCTAATGTCTCTCTCATTGTTTTAAAATCAACCTCAGAATTAACCATAAGTACACTCATAATTCCCAATCGAATACGATTTTCGAATGCTTTGTTTAAGTTTGAAATTAATCCCTTCATGTGTATTATCCCTCTATTCGGAGTTTGATATTTTAGTTTGACATTGTTTTTTACTTCAATTCTGAGAGAACTTTATCTTTAGTATAATTCCTTTCGTATTTGAAATACATAACTATACCATAAACGACATGTACCAAACCAAAACCAATCGCCCAAAAGAACAAACCTTGTCCGATGTATAGTGTATTGATTAACCCTAAAGTTATATTAAATAACCCTACATACTTGATTTCTGGAAGTGTGTATTTACTTCCATTTAAAAGCGCAAAACCGTAAAAAATTAAAGTACAAGGAGCTACTAATCCAAATAAACCGTGTTTTAAAAGTGCCAAACAAAAAAGGCCTCCTACAACAAGAGGAATCGCCATACTGAAAAGTAATTTTTTGGCAATTGAAGACCAGAGTTTTACCCCATCTTTTTTTGCTTTCTTAGCAGTAAAGACGGTAGCGAATGTTAAAGCTAAACCTAAAGTTCCTGTTGCGATAATTACTAAGTCGACAGTAGGACCGAAAGCCAAGTTCATTCTAACGATATTGAAGAAGTTTAAATCCATTTTTTCAACTCCTCCATAAAGACCTCCTGTGTGTAAGATTGAAAATTCACCCACTAGCTTTAAGTATGCAAAAATTGCTCCAATTAATCCGAATAAACCAGCTGAAATACCACTGAGTCCGCTTAATGAAATAAACGTAGTGGACCGTTCCATTATCGAACGTATTTGCTGAAGATCTTCAAGGTGTTTTTTGTTTTCACTCATTTTAAAAGTACTTTGAAATCCAAAGTAAATAATTTTATTTTGAATTTGCAAACTAAAAAAAAGATTTTTGAAATCTAGGATACTTTTTCCAGTGATTACTATTTATTTAAAAACGTTCGTTGATATATAAGAACTGTTAAATCCTAAAAAGAAGGACATCCTATTGGTATAAATTTCTTTTTTTTTCGGAAAGGGTTCCATCTTTTTTTTCGCTTCTTCTTTTCTTTCTTTGATTTTTCCTTTTCTTTTTGAAGTTCAATTTTTTCTTCAGTAGGTACAGAATATGCATTAGCCGATAATGGAGAAACGTTAAATCCAATTAATGATAGTATTGTTAAAGCTTTAAAAATATTTTTTTTGCAGTAGCTGTAATTTGTATAGGGTTGAACCTGGTCTTCATTAAAAATACCGCATGTTTTGGATGTTGAATCTTTTTTAATTTCATGGTAAGATTTACCTCGGAAATCAACTATGTTTTTGCTACAGGATTTGCAGTGAAATTTTCCATGTTTGTTTTCCATAGTTTGGATTGCCACGGGACAAGGATGATTGAGCTTTACTTGTTGATTGGATTGATTCACTATTGTGAAACAAAGGTTTGAATTAAAAGTTACTATTCGGTTATGTTAAACTCCTCGTAAAATCTCCTTGGGAGATGTTTTAATGATTTGAATGTTGTTTACAATGCCAATAATTGCAACAGCAAAAGTTACAGTAAGAGGAACTAACACAACGGGAAGCCACGATACAACAAAAGGCGTTCGAAAAGAGTAGGTTGAAAGTAAATAAGCACCAATTACAGATAGAAATGTCCCTGAAAGGGTTCCTATTGCACCAAGCAATATGTATTCTACTGTAGTCATATTGAATATTTGTTTACTGGTAGCTCCGATAGTTCTTAACATTGCATTTTCTTTTAACCGTTTATACTTACTGGTTCTTACGGCTCCAATGAGGACAATAAAGCCTGTTAATATGCTGAAAAGGGCAAGGAAATTAATTACCCATGCAATTTTGGAAAGTATGTTTTCCACCAGTTTCATTACCGAGCGCACATCAATTACGGTTACGCTTGGATGATCCATCACTAGTGTTTGTTGCATTTTTGCGGCAATGGAATCCGTTGGAGCCCTTGTAGTTAAAACGTTGGTTTGAGGGGCGTCGTTCAGCGAACCTGCAGGAAATAAAACCGAGAAATTCATTTTCATTTGTGACCATTCAATTCTTCGAATGCTTTTAATCTCGGTATCAATCAACACCCCTTGAATGTTAAAAGTAACCTTATCACCTAATTCCAGATTAGCGTCTTTTTTAAAGCCGATGTCCAAAGATATTGGTATTACATCGGGATTATTTACTTTACCTATCCATTCTCCATCAATTAACGCTTCGGATGAAATAAGAGAGTCTCTGTAAGAAGATCTGAACTGACCTTCCAGTACCCAATCCTTTATTCCGTTTAAAGAGTCGGTTTTTAGTTCCGCTGCTCGTATTCCATTTATGCTGTATAACTTCATGGCGATAACTGGAATTTCATCGAGAACGGGTTGATTAAAAGATTCAATCGTATTGGATACGGAATCGATGATTTCTTTTTGTACGTCCAGCAAAAGGATATTGGGAACTTCTGTGCTTGTTTGAAACGAGGTACTGCTGATTAGGGCATCTTTTGCCAGATACAAAGTGTTTATCAAAAATACACCAACTCCAATACAAAGGATTAAAGTGATGGTTTGGTTTCCTGGACGAAATAAGTTGGAAAGTCCTTGCCGAGAGGAGAAACTCCAGCTTTTTGGAAATGATTTTTTAACAAGTGTAATGAAAGTTCCGGCAATCAATCTGATTAAACCAAAAACTACTAAAATACCCAACAAAAAGACGAGGGAATACAGGAGCTCACCAAGCAATAAATAAGAAAAAAGAAAAACAGTTAGTGCAATAGCTGGTCCAACAATAAACGATAGTGTTTTATTTTTTTCAAGATTGGTATCTTGATTTCGTAAAACCTCATTGGGCGTAACAAACCACGTACTTAATAGCGGGTACAGTGAAAAAATCACCGACATAATTACACCTATGGTTAAACCGAGTATGACCACCTTTGGAATAATTGCAAAGGATACGTCAACCGGTAGGAAATCACCCAAAAGTATTGGGAAAAATTGTTGGAAACCTATGCCTAGCAAGGTGCCTAGTAGACTTCCTAAAAACCCTATAAAAATGATTTGAAACAGATAAATTAAAAAAGTCTGTTTTCGGGTAAGTCCTATGCATTTGAGCACAGCAATCGATTTCTTTTTTTCTTTGATGTAGATGTTTGTAGCACTTGCAATACCAAGACAACCCAAAAGTAAAGCTGTAAAAGCCACTACGTTTAAAAATTTACCAAAGTTATTATACCCTTTACCCAATTGACGGCCTGCGGAGAGATGCGTGTCTAGATCGGCACTTTCTTTGTCCAGTTCTGGGAGCAAAACAGCTTGAAGTTCATTTAAATCTGTTTTAGGGTCCGATTGAAAATAATACAGGTATTCAACTCGACTGCCTTTTTGAATTAGGCCTGTTTTTTCAATTAAGTTGTAGGGAATAAAAACAGGTGGGATAATCGATGTGGAAATTGCTGATTTTCCTGGAATGGATTCCAGAGAGCCTAAAATGGGTAGAGAGATATTCCCAATTTTGATGGAGTCGCCAACGGTTAAGTTAAATTGTAATAAAGTGGTTGCATCTACTAGAGCTCCTTGTTCTACTTTGTAGGTTTCTGATGCGTTTTCGGGCAGGGATTTTACTTTTCCATAAATAGGAAATACTCCCTCATAAGCGCTTACTTTTACGAGTTTTGAACCTCCGTTCTTAGAAAAGAAAGCCATGGAAGCAAAGTTGATTTCACGCGCTTTAAAACCTAATGAATCGGCAATTTGTTGAACTTTTTGAGTTGGCTTTTTGCGGATGTTTATGATATAATCCGCACCCATTAAACTTTTTGAATCTTCCTTTATTTTAACTTTTAAATTGTCGCCAAAGGATTGAATGGCAACAACTGCTGAGATGCCCAAAACAATAGAGGCGATAAACAGATACAGCTTTTTACGGCTGGCACGCCAGTCTCTCCAGGCCATTTTAATTAGCCAGCCAACTTTGGTTTTCGTTTCCAGTTTAAATTTGCTCATTTGCGGTCGCTGCTGTTTCTTCGTGATAAATGGTGCCTCCTTTTAGGATAATTCTTCGTTGGGTTTTTTGCGCCAGCTCCAAATCGTGGGTAACAATAACCAGCGTCGTTCCCGCTTCCTTGTTTAAGTCCAAAAGTAAATTAACAACTGTTTCGCCGCTTTCTTCATCCAGATTACCTGTTGGCTCATCTGCAAAAAGAATGGTGGGCTGGTTCGAAAAAGCTCTGGCAATGGCCACTCTTTGCTGCTCCCCGCCTGAAAGTTGAGAGGGGTAGTGATTCATTCGGTTTTCCAATCCGACTTTTTCCAGCAAATCTTTCCCGATTTGAGCTGCATTTTTTTCTCCCTTTAACTCCAGGGGCACAATTACATTCTCAAGAGCTGTAAGCGATGGGAGCAATTGAAAATCCTGAAAAATGAAACCTACTTTTTTATTTCTTAAAATTGCACGTTCATCTTCGTTCAGTTGCCCCAGGTCAACACCACACAATTCAACTTTTCCACTGCTAGTATCGTCCAAACCGGCACACAATCCAAGTAATGTTGTTTTACCGCTTCCTGAAGGACCTACAATCGAAAAAGTTTCCTTTTCCTCAATGCTGATGTTGATGTCTTCAAGAATAGTCAATATACTATCTCCGTTTGTAAAACTTTTGCTTAAGTTGGTGATGGCAAGTATCGATGACATATTTTGTAGTTTATCTTTCTGTTTTGTTACTTTATACAATAGCTAAAGTTAACGTATTATGCATCGAAACAAAAGTTATTCTCCACCAGCGGTAATAAAGTTGTTTGCGTGTGTACTTATTCTTACTTTATTCGGTTGTGGAGATCCGGTAAAACCTGCTGAAGTACAATCACAGCCTCCTGAAAAAGAACAACCGAAAATTAAAGAAAAAGAAAAAGTTATTCTTTGTTTCGGGAACAGTTTGACCGAAGGATATGGCCTGAAACCAGAGGAATCTTATCCTTCATTACTTCAAAATAGAATCGATTCCCTTGGATTGAATTACCGGGTGGTAAATGCAGGTATCAGTGGAGAAACAACAGCAGGAGGAAAAAGCAGATTGGGATGGGTGCTCAAAAAGAAAGTAGACATATTTATTCTGGAACTCGGGGCCAACGATGGATTAAGAGGGATTCCAATAGAGGAAACAAAAAGGAATTTACAAAGCATCATTGATACGGTACAGTTAAAAATTCCGGATGTGAAAATTGTCTTGGCAGGTATGCAAATCCCACCAAATTTAGGGGAAAAGTACACACAAGAATTCAAAGCAATTTTTCCTGCTCTAGCAGCGGAAAACTCAGTTCATTTAATCCCCTTCTTATTGCAGGACGTAGCGGGTGAAAATGATCTCAATCAAGAAGACGGTATTCACCCAACAGCAGAGGGAACCAAGCTTGTATTAGAGAATATTTGGAGGGTTTTAGTGTCTGTTCTGTAAAATGAGGTTTTAATTTGTGAATTTTTTAAAAAGAGAGGAGTTTTTTCCGCCCTTTTTCGTTTAAATTTTTAAGTATTCTTTGAGTGCTTTTGTTGAGGATAGCTCCGAGGTCATATCCGTCATTACTATTGTAGGTTGAGCAGAGTCTTTGTTCATTTTTTGATATGCTTCTTCACTGAGGACAAAAAGTTTTTTGTCCTCTGTAAATAATAACAAAACATTTTTCCCTTTTTTGTCGACCGTAATTGAGTTGGGATTGTAACTGAATGATCCGTTGTACTTTAGGTCTACCACACAAAGTACATGTTGGTTCTGAATTTGATTGCCGTTTTCATCTACATACTTTGGGAGAAGGGTTGTTCGGTTAGCAATCCTGTAAACCTGGTCACAGTTGTAAACTCCGAAAGAACTGGAGTTTAATCCTTTCACTAGTGAAGGGTAGGTGTGGCCTTTATCGGCACCCTCAGCGAGTAATGTTCCGTCCGAATCTACCAATCGCAAAAAATGTCTAGGGATTTTATTCCCTCTAATTCTTTGGTTAATCAACTCAATACTTTTCGGAGATAAGACAACTTCCTGTTTGTCCTCGTCCCTTTTTATCTCTTTAATAGAGTCTCCTATTTGATTCAGTACTTTATTGTAGCAGCCCCAGCTGTAATCTCCAAAGGTTATTTTTTCTTTTTTTTCTGCTAACATCTCTGATGAAATCCATGTTTTGTTGTGGTTGACGGGAACAGGGATGTAATTGCCGTTATCTGATTTTACTGTTCCGCCAACTATTCTATATGAACCGATTGGTGAATTAAGTTGAATTTTCTTTTTAATTTCAATATTCTCTGCTTTGTTTTTGGTTATTTGTTTCACTTTTTCCCATTTGCTTGAGCTTTCGTCCAGATGGTAGAATCCTATACCAGAGTCTCCTTTCGTGCATTGAAAATTGACGACAGCAGGTTGTGTTAGTTTTAATGTTTTGCCATTCTGTTCTCCACGAATTTCATACATTCCAACAGAGTTGAAATTTTGACCGTTAAACGTCATTGGAATACCCGAAAAAGCAATTTCAGCAGCGTTTCGAAATTCTCTGTATTTTATTTCAAATTTTCCTTTAACTGGTGTTCCATCTTCATAGGTGACTGAGTTGGGTTGGATTTTAATTTTTGTTCCTGAGTTATAGTGTAAGATACCTCCTGAATTATTCATTGGGTAGGCGTTAAACTCTTTTTGTATTCCTGAATAGGAATTGCTTAATGTTTCATAGTTTAAACTTTTCCCAAAGTGGACTACGAATCCATGAAAATAGTCTTTGGCTTCTTTAAAATCGGTTGCTCCCTCTTGTTCAATGAATTGCCATTTTATGTTTTTGTTACTGAAAATAGAGTGCTCTTTTTTTAGTTGAGTAATGCGCTTTTTATTCAATGCCAATTGATCAAAATTAGCGTCTCTTTTAAAACTTGTATACACCAAGTCAACTTGTAGTATTTCGTTATTTTGAAGAGCGTTCATGTTGGATTTGGATACGAATGTATTACCAGCGTAATTCATCTTCAGTTTTATGGTGTTGGGTTGTTTGGTTTTAAGTTGATGAATGTGTACTTTTTCATATTCATCGAATTGATTGGATGCAGCCAATGTTCCTGTGAATAATGTTGTGATTAACGTCAAATAAGGGATTAACTTTTTCATGTTTTTTCTTTTGTAATGTCAAAACAATAAGAAGGTAACTTTCAAAAATTGTTAAAAAGTCTTAAAATTATTTATACATTACTTGAAGAATGATTTTAGTTACTTTCATTATTTAATAATTAAACGTGAAAAAGCTTAAGCTTATTTTTCTTCTTGTTTTTTTATTTCCAATTGGAGTTAAGTGTCAAATCCAGCAATTTCCCGACTCGATTAATTGGAAAAAGGTAAATGCTTTAATAGCTGTTGAGAGTGCTTTTTATGTTGGAGGATTAAGTTATTTACAATACATCTGGTATGCCGATAAAGAAAGAGTTCCTTTCCACTATTATAATGATAATAAAGGGTGGCTTCAGATGGACAAGTATGGGCATGCGCTTACGGCTTACAAAGAAAGTTTTACAGGCTATTATGGTTTGAGAAGAGCAGGGGTAAAAAAGAAAAAAGCTCTAATTTACGGTGGGCCATTAGGGTTTTTCCTGCAGGCTCCAATTGAAGTTTTTGATGGATTGTATGAGGGTTGGGGTTTTTCCTGGGGCGATATGTGGGCAAATACAGCAGGATCTGCATTGCTGGTTGGTCAAGAACTGGTATACAATGATCAGATTGTAAAACTAAAAATGAGCTATCAACGCTCTAAAATGGCGGATTTGAAACCTTGGTATTTAGGTGAAAATCAATTGCAGAGTTTTTTTTATGATTACAATGGTCATACGTATTGGTTGAGTGCTAATCTTAATAGAGTTGTTCAGAATAAAAAAATCCCTGACTGGGTTAATGTTGCTGTAGGTTGTAGTGGTGA